>Ga0315914_1004407_pt1 | contig 21083 bp, 16 predicted proteins | sample MpolenodulesMG_FD_203920 | JGI IMG/M metagenome (GOLD analysis project Ga0315914, IMG submission 203920) | Medicago polymorpha root nodule microbial communities from Los Angeles, California, United States - elongated nodules | ecosystem: Host-associated > Plants > Roots > Nodule | place: USA...
AATTTGAACATTGAAAAATCAAAGAATGGACCAAATTGAAAAGGACAATTTTACCATCTAAACGGTCGCTGCTATATGTACAAAATTTGAACATTGAAAAATCAAAGAATGGACCAAATTGAAAAGGACAATTTTACCATCTAAACGGTCGCTGCTATATGTACAAAATTTGAACATTGAAAAATCAAAGAATGGACCAAATTGAAAAGGTTTTTTGATAAACTAGAAATTATATGAGAAATTTGTTTCAAATGTTTCGTATAAAAATAAGAAAAAAATTTGAATTTCAGATTTTTACTGAATAAGACTGAGTTGACTCGGATTTAAAGAGAGACTTGTGTACAATGTATTCTTGTGGGAAAAGACTGCGCCTTTTATGTCATGTTCAAAATTAAATTCTACTTCTATTTTATAAGTTGTGTGATTTTATTAACATTTGACATGTCAAAATTTATCATGTGAACAAGCATTTAATTTTAAACTTGAGTAACTTGGACTTAATTCCAAAGTTATATGATTAGACAATTTTATTTTTTGCAGTCAAGATATATGAACCAAAAATTCATATAAATCAGTGTTTAGAGAATTTGAATTTCTAAACTTAATAAATTATGATATGTGCGAACTTGATGGCACATAAACTGGAAATGATCAAATAATTTTTTATCATATTTATTGATGACTGTGAATTTTAAAAAATAAAATTGATTTCCTTGATATGTTCAATTTTCATAACGAAAATTGAAATTTATAGAGTACCCAAGTCTAAGAACAAAAATTCTAATTAAGAAATTTTTGAAGAAAAGACAATCCAACTTGTCTTATTTTTGAACATGAGATTGTCTGGACTATATTTGGATTTTGGACCCCAATAGAGTTGAACTCACTAGTAGAGCCTATGAATATGTATTCATTGGGTATGTTATAAATAGCGAAGCATATAGGTTTTATGACCTAAATGCTAAAGTGATCATAGAATAAAACGATGTTGATTTCTATGTAAATATTTACCCCTTTAAATAAAGAATAGTGGGGGCAACATAAATTCCCTTTTAAAAATTAAGAACTAGTGGGGGCACTAATCTGATCACATTCCAGTAATCAGAAATAATTATGAAAATATCGTACGAGATGTTATAGAACCTCAAAGAGGTAAGAAAGCAAGAATTGCTAAAGAGTATGAACTTGGTTTATACATTGGAAGAAGATCCATTAAGCCTTAAAGAAGTTATATCCTTATTGGATGCTGAATTATGGCAAGAAGCAATAAACGATGAAATGGATTTTCTAGTCTAACAAAACATGACACTTGATTGACTTGCCTTATAGTTGCAAAACCAATCGGTTGTATTAGGATTTTGAAAAAGAGCTAAAACCTGATGGTACGGTTGATCAATACAAGGCTCTCCTTGTAGTCAATGGTTTTAGACAAAGAGAAAAATATAGACTTCTTCAATACTCATTCACCAATCACTAGAATCATATCCATAAGAGTACTAGTTCCTTTAGCCGCCGTTCATAACTTGATAGTACTCCAAATGGATTTGAAAGTTGTCTTTTTAAATGGTGAACTAGAAAAAGAAATCTATATGAAACAACCTGAAAATTTTGCGATTCATGGACAAGAAAACAAGGTATGTAAGTTTAATTCTTTGTCAGGTCTAAAATAAACCCTTAAGGAATGACATGAAAAATTTTACATTCTAATGTTATCGAATGAGTCAAAGTGAATGAAAGTGACAAATAATATTTGCACGATCATATGTCTCTATGAAGACAACTTGCTCATATTTGGTTTAAAGATTCATCTTATGAATTATGTGAAATCATTGTTTATCAACAACATTGATAAGAAAGAGCTAGACAAAGTTGAAGTAATTCTTGGTTTCAAGATTACTCGATCAAAAAGGAGAACCCTTTTGATGAAACTCACAAAGTTGAGAAGATCTTAAGGAAATGTTATTATTTGACCTTAAACTTGCAATCATATTATATGATCCAAGTGTAAGAACACTTGAGATGGAGTTAGAAAAATAGAATATGCGAGCATCATTGGAAGTACTTAGGTATGCCACTGAATGCATTAGACCCGACATTGCCGATGTCGTGAAACTCTTGTGCAAGTTTACTAGTAGACGAATGAGAAGCATTGCCATGCTATTGAAAGAGTCATGAGGTGCCTTAAGAAGACTATGACTCTAAGATTAAATTATGAGGAGTAATCTATTGTACTTGAATGATACAAGATAAAAAATAGAACATCCTTCAGATAAGTCTTAAAGCGACTAGTGACTGTATATTGAGCATCACTGTAGGAGTTGTTTGTTGAAACAAATGATATTGACTCAGTCCACTATGGAATGTATCTGGGATGAGAACACTAGAGAAAACTAGTGAAGAAGCAAGTTGATAAGATACTTGCTAGCTGAGAACCCTTTGTGGGTGAAATCGTTGTATGAAGTGTTAATTTATTGTGATAGTCTGCAGCTATTACAAAATTGAGAATCGTTACCACAATGGTGAGAGACGATAATTAAGGCACGGACACAGAATAATTAGAGAGCTCTAAAAGGAACGGTTAAAGTATATTGTGCATGCACTGATGAAGAATTACTTGATCATTTGACGAAAGAAATTACTATAAAGAAAGTCCTGAGCACATCCAATAGGATGAGACTAATGCCCAAAGGTCACAAGTGATGGTAACCCGACCTACATGACTGGAGATCCCAAGAAATAGGTTCAATGGGTAATAACAAGTCATGAGTGATAGAACATGCTATGAGAAAAATTAAGAAAGCATGATTCCTGCAGCGACAGAAGGATGAGATAATAGAAACTCTTAATGAGATCTATACTCTATGTGGAGTGAAGTACATAGCTACAGGAGTACTCTTGATAGGCTCACCTATACGAATATGGAACTAAAGGTCGGTTCCTATGGGATTCGGGGCAGAATACCTAGAGCGTTCGTTAAAACTAGGATATACGTGCAAGGCCATAAACGCGCGGGCTTTTAGAATACACCTTAGGAAAAGGTTTGTCTGCAGGTTTTATGTCTGAGATAGAGTTCAATGCTATAAGCAACTCTTGTTAAATCGGAATATTATCCGCTATGCAAAGGTTCAAGTTGTAGGCAACACCTTTGTTTATTAGCAACCTTATGGAAACGTTTTGACGTTATTATTGAAACCATTTTTTAAATTCAAGTGGGGGATTGTTGGGACATTGGTGTGAAGATGGAAAGAAATTGGACGGTTGGAAGATTAAACACCAAGTTATTAAACTTTGATCTAATGGGGGTACCACTAAAATTGAACATACACATTAGTAGTGTTTAAATAATGGTATTTAATTTTAAATACCTGATAATGATGAAAATAATAATTATTATTATTCTTTATTCATGGATATCACTTCCCATAATTTTAGGTTATGTTTGTTGTCATAAAATTGAGAATCCAACTGAATTTCCTATCTTTCCTTCATTAGTTTGTTTCAGCTAATCTTGTGGGTTTGTTTATTTTTGAACTTATCCGATTAGTTTGTTACTTGAGCTGATCTTTTTGGCTTGCTTAATTTTTAAGTTTACGTAATTCTTAAGTTTCTCCAAATTAGTTACAAATTCTCCCTATAAAAAGAAAGCTCACCTAGTTCAAAAAACACACTGAAATTCACAGTTGATGTTTCCTGTGTTTTTCCTCTCTTCTCCCTCCTTTGACTTGTGTTGACAAGTCCTTCTCCTTCTTCTACTCCTTTCTGTCCCTTCGGAATTAAGAGTGTTCTTAAGACCTTATAGTCCCTTTTCGGTATATTGTCCCTTCAGAATCAAGAATGGTCTTAAGAGCATGGTCCTTCAATTATTTATGTCTTTTTAGAATAAATAATATTCTAAGATCATAGTCCCTTTTCGGTATAATAAGAATGACCTTAAACATATATATTCTTCTTCAATTCATGGAGAAGTTAGATGTTAGAATGGTCGTAGCACCATATTTGAGTGGTTGAAATATCATACTGATATTTGGAGATGTTATAAATTAGAATGGTGATAACACCATATTTGAGCGGTCGCAACACCATAATAAAGTGGTTACAGTACCATATTGGTTTCAGTATTAAAAGAGTGGTCTTGGTACCATACTGAATGTGTAATTCTCGAACGGTTTTCTACAGTGCAGTAGTTAACCGCGCAGTTGTAGGTGGGCTTGTTTTATCCTAGAGACGGCGTGGTTGATAATTTGTCTTGCACAATTTTGGGCAGTGCCACGAAACGTCTTAAAGAGAGCGACCTGGTCGTGACTCAACCTAGTAACAACTTCGGTAGATAATAGAATTTGGAAATCTAAATACAACAGTTTGAAAATCCAAAAACACATGTTAAACCATATTTCCATTGTAGAAATACATTTTTTATATTTTATTACAAAAACTCTTTCAAAAAATTATTTTATTACAAAACACTTTTTATTATATGTAAATAAATAAAATATAAACACATGTTATAATTGACATTTACACTCTAACAATAATAATATATAACATTCCCCTAAAATATATATATATAACATTGTTTATAACTTCATGATTGTCATATGATCTAGAATGATATCTAAATATATATAACAACAATGCATTTCAACTTTTCATTTTTATTGAGTTTTAGATGGCTACCTAAATTTTAAACAAGAAATAAAAGTGAAAGCTGTTCAAATTATGGTTATAACATAAGAAATCCTACAATAATACATCATCAGATCTAAAATATCTCAGATCTAAAAACAAATCAAATTGAAGTTTTGCCATTGAGTTACGATGTTAAGAGGACTTGCACTCAAAATCCCAGGGTGTCTAATGGCCACGGACCATGGGACAACTACACCGACATCAATTACAGTTTAATGACAATGAAGAGTCCTTCTTCCTTCTACAGTCTCTTAAAAATGAAGTTTTCTGATGGAGATCCAAAAACTCCTAGGAGATCGCATTAGAGCTACAAAGATTGATCGTGAACTATGATGTGAAAGCTCTCGTGGTTGACATGCCATATGGGCACTCAAATACTAGGAAAGGTCAACAACAGATCGTCAAAGACTTTATAAAAAACATTGATAGCACATGATTGTTGGGCACAATGCCTTATTGCTATCAATCGGAACGCAATTCCACTCAGAAAGCATTGGCTCGTATTAAGAAATCGAAGCTCACATACAAGCATAGTGTCTCATAGGCACAATAAAGACATGGTCTCGGGAGGAATCAAAGCACGTGAACCGTTTCATTAAGTCTACGTAGACTAAATTTATTATTAGGGAAAACTTTTTAGTGTGACAAGTCAATGCACGAGAAACAACGAATAAATGTTAACCCTCGGATATGCTTCAAATGGTAACTTTTGTTGGCTTTTACTTGTTTAAAAAATATAATACCATTGTCCTTCCTGTATGGTATCATGTGCAGGTCGTGACTCTTTATATTTTTATATCATCACTTCTATTTATGTCTTGACTCTTTATGTTTTTTTATATCATCACGTATGTTTTTTTTATAAAAAAAAATCTTACAATAATACAATTGTATAATGCTATGAAACGGAGAATTGCATATATTGTGTAGTTTACAGCTTGTGCTTCTTGACTTTGATGACAATGATTGCAAGAATTCACCAGCTTAAGTATTTGTATTAGTATAAGCAAAGATTTTGACTTATGTAAAGTTGTATGCTATGTGTTAAAATGACTTTGAAGCATAATTTTGCTATATATATATCAAAATTAACGCTTCTGTTCTGATTGATTGTATTTTATCATAAAATTATCTTGACGTATCAAACTTGTTTTTAGGGGAAAATACACATATAAGTTCAACTTGTTTTTAGGGGGAAATACACACATAACTTCAATTAAAAAAAACATTTAATCTAATTTTTGACAGAAAAGATAAATTAACTTAAATAATAAACTTGTTTGCTTCCACCATCACACATTCTTAACGACCTCCACGAGCATCAGCAGCAGCAAACCCATCAACATAAATTTGTTTTAAGACAAGTATAACAACCAAGTTTGCATTTATGTTGGCTAACTCATCCCTAGCTTGGGTAAGCATGAATGTTTTTTGAACTATAGTATAATTGTGTTTAAGGTCATCCTCCAAAATCTCATCTCTGTTTGCTGCCATGGTCTTTTTTTTTTGTTAAAGTGTTCTTGATAGTTTTTTGTTTTGAATGGAGTAGTAATAATTACTTAGCAATATTGATTGCCATTGAAGGCAATATTCGGAAGGGATTTGAAGAAGAAAAACATAGACGAAAATAGAAATTGATGATGAGCAGGAACATGTGATGACGAGCAGGAACATATGACAATCATGAAGTTATAAACAATGTGTTTATATTTTATTTATTTACATATAATAAAAACTGTTCTGTAATAAAATATAAAAAATATTTTTCTACAATGGAAATATGATTTAACATTATGGACTTTTATTGTATGCATTTATCTAATGTAAGATTTATTGTAACTAGCTAAGTTTTTAATGTAAATAGGTTCAAGGGTTCGTGTTGATTATCCCCGAAACAATTGTGATGCGCTGGTTTAACTTTTAAAAAATAAAATTAAAATTAGGTGTACAAAATTTACTTAATTGAAATTTGAGTTTGTATCTGCATATTAACTTTTGTAACACATTATAGTTAAACTTACATTTTATTTATGTTTATTTCATACATCGAAGTTATCTTGTTTTCTAAAAATGATGTAATAAGTTTCTAGTTTTTTTTCTTCATAATTTGTTAGTGGATGCTTAATATCTTGCACTAACAAATCTACGAGTTCTTGCTTTTGCTTTTCAGTACTTTTAGCATCCAAAACTTCAATATTTGCTTCCAACTTCTTCACCATTGGACCATTACTTGCTGCCATAATTGAATTTCTTTTGTTCAAGTTTGAAATATAGAGTTATAGATATGTGTATATTACATGTTAGTAATATATTTATAGAAGATGAATTTAATCCATTATCATCATGGATTTCCATTGAACACAAATATTCTAAAGAGAAGATCAAAAACAAAATGGAAATTTGAAAAACTAGTTTAACTAGTTTGCAATTATGTAATACGGGAAAAAAAGCAAAAACAATGGGAGTAAAAGAAAGGCCAAAAGATTTTCGTACGTCAAATATTGTAAACATGTTTTTTCGAAGTTCATGTGGTATGTAAATGAGGAGTCAAAATTCATGTTGCAAGTTTGATTTCAATGCTATCTATTTTATTGATTATTTGAACTTTAAATTCATGTTGCCTTCAAATTCCTACCAATCTAATTCGAGGTCGGTTATTCTAAATATATAAAAACAAGTAGTGCGTAATCAAAGTTTGTAAAAGTAAAAAACAAATTTATATTTGTTTCATTTCAATATTATTTTGTTATTTTTAAATAACAATTGGTAAATAATATCTATATTAAATATTATTTTCAACACGCACACACACACACGTCCTCACACACAAACACACACATATATATTAAAAATGTCACGAACTAACGAAGTTGATTATAGCAAATAAGGATATACTATCACAATGTGACATACCAAAATTTAATTTTTGGTTGACAAAATAATATATTTAATTAGTGTCTGACACACATCATATAGAATTGCTTCGTATCTATCTTCTTTTCTTTAATTACTTAATTTTGTTTTAAAAAAAAATATCAAAAACACTTATTTTACTTGAAAAAAGTAACAGCTGTTCATCTTACCAAACTGCGGATGGAGAAACGCTTAAGGACGAATCTACGTTCTCTAAACTTTTAAAAATAACACATACTTTATGTATATTCTACATCTCGACCGTCCTAAAATATTGTTTTTGCACTAAATATAAGAGATACGAGAGAAGAACAAACATTGAAGAAAAAAAATTGGGGATAAATAAGCACTGAGAGCATCGACCACACTTGTTCAGTTTGATAATACTATACAATTATATTAATGTAGAGTTTCTTATGTTATAACCATAATTTGGGCTTTAACTCTAAATCTATCTGATGTTGCCCAACTTTTATGTGGATTTGGACGGCTTTCACTTTTCTTTTCTTTTTATTATTAAAATTTAGATAGCCTTCTAAATAAAACTTAATAAAAAGGAAAAGTTGGAGTTGCATTATTGTCATATATATTTAGGTATCATTTTAGATTATATTACATCATGAAGTTATAAACAATGTTATAGTGTTTTTTAGGGAAATGTTATATATTATTATTGTTAGAGTGTAAATTGTGTAAATGTCAATTATAACACGTGTTTATAATTTATTTTTTTATTTACATATAATAAAAAAATATTTTATAATAAAATATAAATAATGTTTTTCTATAATGGAAATATGATTTAACATTATAATAGGTATGAGATTTAATGCACCCATTTCATTTTACTCTTTTTCACATAAAAAACACACTATCACTAACCCATTTAATTTGTAAACTATATGTTAGTAGTCGTTACTGTATGTGCCACCATATGTTACACATGGTGCATATTAATAAATTTGTGGGGATCAAACCTACAAGATACAACCATATATAAATTGCAGGTTTTATCTCTCTCCTCACTCAATTCATTTGTCTATTTAAGATACAGTTTGTGTTCATTCATCGTATGTTTATTAATTATTCCTGATATTGATGAAAATGAGGTGTTGAAATCTTCATATAGAACTTGAAGATAAGATGATCTGAAGGGGTTGTTCCAAGCAGATGATGCATTAGTTACGCAAACAGATGCTTCTTTAAAACTTTACATTTTACTTCTAACTAGATAATAGTCATCTTATAATGACCAAATGACAGTTCTTAGAAAGTATTTAGATTCATCTCCATGTTTTGTTCCTGAGACAAGTTTTTGTTTTTTACACTAGAGGTAAGCTAGCCTTATCTTCCTTAGATTAAAAAAATGTGTATCACTAAAGGCAAAATGATTGTTCATTTTTGTTAAATTCTTGAATAATTTTCAATGAAGAAAACTTATCAAATAACAAGTGATAATTTGTTCACATAAATACGTGAACTATCATCACAATCAATTTGGAGCTAGAATTTTAAGTCTCTTTTGTTCAAACAATTCTTATTTTTCTTATATCATGGCCTTCACTTGGCAATGATATAACTATTTGTCAATATTGAAGCCATAGTTCTTAAATTCTTGAATTCTTTTTAAAGAAGAAAATTTATCAAATAACAAGTGATAATTTACTCACGTAAATATGTGAACTATCATCACAATTAATTTGGAGCTAGAATTTTAAGTCTTTTCGGTTCTAACAATACTATTTTTTTATTTGGGCTCTAAACAATAGTAGATGACCCGATAGAGAAACTTGATAGCAAGTGATCCACAAATCTTATGCTCTAATACCATGTTTAAACTTAGGTTCAACTCATCATCTTAAAACTGACTTGTGATGTGATATTGTCTTCATCAAATTATCACTTGATAATTTTGTTGTTAGATTGAGCAAGAAGACATAGAGCGTTGAACCACGTTAAATTCGAGTGTTCTTTCGCTTCGCTGCCCAATCAAATTTAGATTTTACTTTTTATATAAAGATTGTTAACAAGTTCTTTTAGAAGTTATACCGCTTGTTAAAGAACTGGTAAATATAAAAAGAATAATGATAACTAAACACAAAACTTTTGACGCAAATACAACACTATGGGCCATTTAGACATTTCAACCATAAAATAGGGGCAATTTTGTCAAATCTCTACACACCCATCTTCTTCTCGTCTACTCTGCGTTCTCTCTATTCCTCCCCACACCACCATCTCTCCTAACAACTGTCCTCGCCTACCGTAGTCATCACCACCACATCTTCTACCATCACAACCACCATCGTCCTCGCCACCAACGAAATTTGTTTAGATCTGTACGCGCGGCTGACGAAGTCATCTTCTCCCTCTCGCCAAAGACCCGTTTTCACCACTATCGTGTCATTACTGAGAGAGATCAGGCGAGAGAGAACTCTGGTGAGATAGAGATGAAGAGTCTAGATTCGTCCTCACTGCCACCCTCACATCGAACACCCGATTAGTTTTATCGATGAAGAAAACGATGGTGGTCGCCGGTGATTGAGAGAGAGCATGATTGAGAGAGAAGTGGAGGTTACGGTGATGACGCCGCTGATGATGGCGGTGATCAATGAGAACGGTGGCTAAAGAGAGAACCAACGAGAGGTGGTGTGGAACATAGAGAAAAGGCTGAGAGAGACGGAAAATAATTATAAAAAAAATGTATTAAGCTACATTGCATATAGTGTCTGTATTGTGTTTGGCCTTTTGTGTTTACTAATCATTTCTGATATAAAAATAGAGTTGTGTTATTTTAACAACCATTTTGTTGACAACTTAGAAGATAATCATAACAAAAGTTAAAGAGAAAATAGATATTGACACAAAAATCAAAACAATAGAGAGATAAAGTAAAATATGATGTGAGTATGAGAGAGAAAATTGTCACAAAACTTGTTGTACAAATACCATTTATCATAAAAATGTCGTATTGGATGTTGTGTTTCAATTTGAGGAAAGTTTAAAAATTATTGTTTTCATCATAATATTTTACTTATAAATTCTTCAACAAGTGTATATGGTACGTCATCCGAAATCTTAGGATCTATTTTGAGGTTATAATATAGAATTTGTATTTTTTTTACATCATTAATCTATTTTCGAAATTTGCTAGGTTCTCATAAATTTGTTCAATGTTTTATGAAAAACGTACTTAACTCGTATAGTATGATAGTTTATATTTAACTTTTGATGCGATCTCTATTGAGTAAGGATCAAACTCCAATGTATGTTAAAATAAAAAGAAATAGAGAAAAAAGATTAAAATATTACTGATTGATTTCTTCTGCCTTTCATTGATCAGTGTTTCAAATTTATACAAATGGATTTGGCTTAAGGAAACGGATTGTAAGTAAATGTATAACAGAATGAGAATCATCAGAATGTAAGAGAGCAATGGTTTTCATGACTAAGCATATGGTTGATACCATCGTTTTTCATTCCACCAGATTTCAGTAGTTTATGTGGCCAATTATTTCTTTGGACTGACCCAATTAATAGTGTATTGGTGTGACCTCATTTTCGTATCAACATTCAGAATCATAAGTCTTTTGGAAATGGATAGATTCTTCAATTTTACATTATCTTCTTCGAACTGAATTAAATGAGTTGATGCCTCATGTCTCTGCCTCCCTAAAGCAAGTAACATCATGTTCTAATGTCGCATTGCATTCACCATTAAATTTTCAATGAATAATTTAATTAGAGGGTCAATATAGCGAATATTTTGGAGTGGATTGGATTCTTCCTCCTACAAAAGAAAGACAATGTCATGTGAGAATCCAGAGCTCCATAAAACATAAGAGATCATTATTAAGGTCAATTATTTTCTAACCATGCCCTTGGCGGTCCACTTAATCTCGATTTATTTTTACAAATTGAATAAAAGAGGCTATTTCTTAATGTAAATTATAATTATATTTTATTGGATATAGTTTGTTAGTTTATTTTCCTATATTATAGTTTGGGTTCTCCTTGGGTTCCCTTTGTATATATTCACATTAGAGTATCTTCCCTGAAACAGGCTGTAACATACATTCTTTCAATTCAATGAATACCCATGAGGAATATTCAGTTTAATCTCTTTTTTTTCTTTCTTAATTCCTTAATTCAATATTAAACAAGGTTTAGAATTAGTTAAACTTTCATGTGGTCTTTCATTCAAATTAAGTTATAGTATCTCAGGACTCTCTAATCATGGTCAAATGTATGCAACTTGGATTACAATTGGTTTCATACTTTTCTTTTATCAAAGGAGGATAAGAGCAAGAAAATAAAAATAAAAAAACACTAAAATAAAAACTGAGCTAGAATCCTAATGACTTTGTAGATCAACAGACATCAGCCACTAGTTTTGTGACCTTGTAACGATGAACATCAAATTTGATCAGCTCAAAAATACGTATAATTAATAGGGTATTGTTAACCAATATCCTAAGAGCAATGGTTAAGACAACCAAAATTAGTAGCTTTACATTAGAAACAACAATTGAAAACTTTTTATAAGTTAGACTTAACCACTTTTTATCACTTTCCAACACAATTTCTATTTTTTTTTCTAATTCGGGATCAATTATCGTTTGGAAGCAATCAATTTTCAATCATCATTTGAAAATAACTGAAAATTGATTGCTTCCAAACTATGATTGATCCCGAATATATATTTCACTCTTAATGGTACATATCATATCACATGTTATGGTTATATGATTTTATTCTTTAAAAAAATTGAAATTTTGTTCCATTACACGAGTAAGATTGGTGACATCTTTTTGTAGCTTATAAGTGTGTTATGTTTACTTTTTATTAACTAATGAAACCCGGAGTTATTTGTAATAAATTGGAGTGTTGACGTGTAATAGATAATGATGACGGCGAAAGGACACAACCCAAATCCAAATCTAAATCTAATGTTGTTTAGAAAGTCAGTGTGATTTCCACTTAACAGATTTCCCCCAATTCAATTCATTCATATTCTCAATCCCTGTTCTGTTCTGTTCTGTTCCTCCATTCTGTCTGTCTATCTCGTAAGTTTCTCAGATCCATCCACCTCATTTCAATTAAACATAAACAAATCTCTTTCTTTCTGATGTTGTTGATCATTTTGCAGATATATAAGAATGAAACTGTGATTCATAATTGGAGGAGGAGGATTGTGGAAAGTGTCAACTGTCAACCACCAAAATGCGGTGGTTTCAGTTGAGTACAAGTTCCGATAGGAACACTCAGAATGCTTCTCGTGCTATGGTGTATCTCAATGTATATGATCTTACCCCAATCAATAATTATCTTTATCTCTTTGGCTTTGGTATCTTTCATTCCGGCATTGAAGGTCTCTCTCTCTCTCTCTCTCTGCTTATTGCTACAACCTAGTTTTTGATAATTCAAAACTATAACCCTAATTGAACTTGTCAATGGTTCCGCTATTTTTTCACTTTTAAAGAAATTATAGTGTGCATTGTAGTTTCACTAACTCAATTATAATGGAGTGTGCATATTCTGAGTATGAATCCATGTTTGCCTGCTAGTAAAGGCTTACCACGTGTATGTACATAGCTGCTGTTATACTTTTTTCCCCTATCCGTGTTCTGTTATCACAGGGTGTTAGGATGTACTTTTATGCTATTTTACTGATAAGTAAAAGCATCTTGCCGTAACTTATTGCCTTTTCTTTTCATGGACAGTACATGGTATGGAATATGGCTTTGGAGCACACGAATACCCAACTAGTGGTGTGTTTGAGGTGGAACCTAAAAATTGCCCTGGCTTCATCTTCAGACGATCCGTATTGTTAGGCAGCACTGATATGTCTCTCACAGAATTCCGTTCTTTTATGGAGCGTATCTCTGCAAAATATCATGGAGACACTTACCATCTAATTGCCAAAAATTGCAACCATTTTACGAATGAAGTTTGCCAACAACTAACAGGAAATCCTATTCCTGGATGGGTAAACCGACTTGCCCGCGTAGGTGAGAATAGTTCTGATAACTAGTTCTTGTTGCATAAGTCATAATTTGATATTTTTGATGATCGTGTGTCATCTACATTAATAATATGCTGCCTGCCATTCTTCTATAGTTTTTGGTTTCGTAAGAGGCAGCCCTACTTGCGTCAACTATTGGGCTGTATTAAATATTGAAATAGATTTAACAAGAGTTTGATGGGATTATTGGTGTAAAAATGCTTACAATTGATCTTCATTTTGTGAATCGGGCGATTGCACATACTAGTTTGTTATCATCTGATCATGTGTTGTGTGACTTTTTAGGTTCTTTTTGCAATTGTCTACTGCCAGAAAGCATCCAGGTTGCTGCAGTTAGACATGTTCCAGAACGTCTTTCGTTTGCTGGTAAGATACAGACACTAAAATATTTGCCAATTTGTTCACAATCTTGTATGTTTCCTTTTGGATTATTTTTATTGGCTATCCAAGAAAAACAATATCCGATATGAATGGCCTCTATGATAAACCTGTTATGTTTTTTATATACAAAAATACTAAACATACTATTACCAACGAAAAAAATTAAAAGAGAAAAATGCACTCCGTTGCAAACAGCTGTATCTCTATTGGGTAAAGCAATTCAAATTTCCAAAGATAATTCAAATTTCCAAGCACAGTAAATTGCTATGTTCTTGGAATTATTATTTTGATTATTGAGAAGCTCTCATTCATTGAAAGAATGTGAGGGAGATTTTCATTAAGGTTTTAAAAATGTGAGAAGTAATGAATGTTCACTTGGTCGTTGTTGTAAAAAGCCACACTCCACCACTATATAAAGAGGTCTTGTGAATAGTGGAAGCATCCCAAATCCAATAGAATTGAGCAAGTATGGGTAATCACTTGCAGTGAAACTGTCTTGTGATCGGGTGTTTATCGTTCCTTATAATGTGCTATAATCAGACTTGTAGTGTGATACACAACATGATGGGTTTTCAAGTTAAAATATAGGCAAGAGATTTTGCTAGAACTTTTTAATGGATGTAGGCAAGAGATTTGAATCACATATGTAAATTCTTGTGTGCTCTATCACTTTCTTTCCTGTGTGTTTTATTATGTGTTTCCCATATTTATTCCTTAGCGGGAGCAAATTTTTCCACAACAATTTAATCCCTTGTTAAAATATAGACAGGCACATCTGATACCAATTTCAAAGATCCTTGGTTAATTGTTGAACTATCTGTTTTGAACTGTTGCGATGTCTCAGAAAGATCTGCATAATTGATTGTAAAATTAACTCATGCCTTTCTTTCTAGCTATTTAGATTTGGAAACGATTAACGTTGCAAAGCTAATTTTGTGAACAACTCACCAATGATGTGACAGAGAAAAAAACCTCTGGTCCTATCCCTCCCAATCATCTCTTGTTCTTTTTTTTATCTTCTCTTGCTTTATCAGTACTCTCCCTCTCTTTTACAGTGAGATACAGTAATCGTTTTAGTGATTTTGAAGACATTTCAAAGTGGTTGCACATTTATTTTTCTTTCGAATGGTAAAGTTTTAGAAATCACATTTTGCGGTCTTCCTATTCAGCTACATCAACTTAGGCGGTGTTTGCATTTTTGCTGCCATTTTTGTGTGATAATAGTAGAATCAGTGATTCTGAATCACCACTCTCAGAGCTTTGGATGCTTAGTACTTACTAGCTTTGGAGTGGGAGTTTTGGCCTAGGGTTAATGGGCACAGAACGGAAATTAGAGGAGATCCGGGCAAATAGTTGGTCACTCCGTAGTATTTTTTGTTATTACCAACTTTTTAGAAAGAAAAGAAATATAACATACCATTCATGATATTTGTGAGAATTTCTTATGTGATATATAGCATACTCATATAGATATTAACAAAACCATGAGAGGAAAGATCTAAGTTTCTGTCTTTGCAGATGATGATGATGGATCAGATTCTGATGGCCTTTCTCTGTCTGTTGAGAGTGAAGAGGAGGAGCCTAATCACCGTCTGCTAAATACATCAAACGGTGATGTTGCCTTTTTAAAGGAAAAACCAGTTCGGCTGGCGCGAGAGCACCTATAATTTTACCGGTTTATATTTTGTTTCTCGTTCTTTCATTGTTCACTTTGCTTCTACCGTATCTATAATCTTAGATTGGAGTGTAACAAATTTCTCAGCTAGATTATTTAAGACTCAAAATGCATGCTTTGTAGTTCGTAGAACAAAGAGGACAATCTGCTGTATAATATGTATATGCCGCCCTGTACATGTAAAAGTACAAATGAAAATGTTCAGGTATAATGTTATATAATAAATCTTATTAACTATTGCTACCAAGTACCTAGTGCCAACAGTGTTTTTAAGTCACGTGCAATGTGACAACAATCTTATTAACTATTCTTCCATTTGTACTTTGGTCTTTAGCATCAAGTTGAAGTGTCACGCAAAGGTGGATGCTCTAGTTTGCTTTTGTACTGACAAGTGACAACTTTTGTAAAGATAAACTCTTGATAGAAGAAATGGAACATCTGTGTCCGTGAGAAACTTCCTCAAATTCTTACCATAATTTTCTTTCCATTCTAATTTCTATACGTTTTCTTTATTTTATTTTTATTCATATTATTATTATTAGGATGTACGGTAGCCAAATTTTGGCTAATTAAATATTTCTTTACATTTCCTATCCACTGGGGGAACAAGATTTCAACCAAGTTATTCTAAAATATACAACTGAAAATCCGAGGAAGTTGCCAAGGAGGACTTATTCCAAGTCAAGCAAATAAGCCAGATATATTAATTACATTACGACAGTGGAAGGAAGAAGACTTGGTAGCAAGTTCCCTACTCAAAGGTATGCATGAGTCAATGGAAAAATTTAAATTTCCACATGAAAAAAAAATAAAAAAATAAAACCTTAACTGAGTTTATAACGAGTGACATCCTTCATCTTAAAAGTCGATTTACAAGGATAAGTTTGGCACAATAGAAAAATATAATAGTCATCAACATTGAAGTTTAGACACTTGTCATAACATGTAATCAAATATAAGTAGTTTTATTTTTGGTCTTTTAGGGTATGTTTGTTTTAAAGGAAAGAAAGTGATGAGGAGAGAAAGGTGAGGGAAAGAAAGAGTTTCCCTAGTTTGGAATTCTCCAAAAAGGTTAAGGAAAGAAAGAATATATGTGGGACCCATGCGGGAAACCTTTCCACCCACATGTGGAGGGAAAGCTTGAGAAACACAAGTGTTGTGTTTAAAATGTCCAAAATACCCCGACTTTTATTTATTTTTTATCATTTTACTATCTTTTTTATTTATTTTTTCATTTCATGCCTAAATTATTATTTTTAAATAATTCACTACTTAACTGTTTGTTAGTAGATACAAATGTTTTATGTCATTTTATTTTTCACTGAACTATAGACAATTGTTTATATATACTGACATATTATTTTTGTTTAAGGGTATTTATGTCAATTACCAAATGTAGGTCTTTCTTTCCTCCAACTTTCTATTCCACTTTCTCCTGTACCAAACAACCAAAATAATCATCTCACTTTCTACTCGTTTTCTTTCCTTAGACAATCTTTCCTTTCTCATTCTTTCCTTTCACTTTCTTTTTGCATCCAACCAAAGCCTTAGAGAATTGGTGATTTTGCCACCAAACCTCACAAAGTCTAGATGACCCTGAGAGCTTATTGAAGCCAACAAGAAACCAAGAAGTCTTTTTCTATTTCTTTATGCAAAGTACAAATATCCTAGACGGCTGAATTTTCTTTTACTTCTTATTCATTCTTGGTATAACATCTTGAAAAAATAGCACCTCATAACATCTTTCTCCATTCCCAAGCGATGAATTCACTCTTCTTTCTCACCCTCTTCTTGGTTTTAATCTTCCTAACCTCTGTTAACTGCAATGATATTGCTGGTCCTGACATTCACTATCCATTTCACACAAAGGGTCAACAACAAAAAGAGTATGATACCACCCTTTCTGGTTTTGAGCTTCTTCGCAAAGATAACATCACCACCATCCATTTTCCATCATATGGTGATTTGGTAGTGAAGTCCATTTCCTATGACACCAGAAAGATTGATCTTCTTGATCCCAAAAACTGTGTCCACAGAGTCTTTCTCAACCTTAACCTCACCCTTACACCGTTCCAATACTACTACGTTCTTAAAAACATCACATACCTGAATTGCTCCACAATACTTTCACAAACAAAATTCATTGAAGTTCCATGTTTAAGTGATTCAAGTTATCATGTTTACACAGTTGACCCTGAAGTTCCTATGCCTAGTTCATGTACAAAAGTCAAAACCGTTGCTATTCCTTTCAAATATAGCCCTTATATTTCAGACAACAGTCTTGGTCTTAGATTAACATGGGACTTGCGTGAATCTGAAGAAAGCAAAGAATGGAACAAGACTAGAGATTCTCACACAGCACGATATACAGGTAAATTTAACCCCATTTCTTTCTTTAATTACAAAAATAAAGTTCATGTGAGCATAATTCTTTAATTACCTTAAAATGAGCATAATTATCTTATACTAGGTGGGTAGTTTATAATCTTTTGATATTACAATTTCTTTAAATTAAAAACAGTAATTATCTTGGTTGGGCAGGAATCTTTTGAATTGAAAACTATTCTTTATAGATCATTACGAAGTATATACTAGGTTGGGTAGTTTGGACTTTTGAGTCTTTTAATATTGCAATTTCATAATAGTACATTATCTTTCGTGTAGGGTTGATTTAGAAACTATTCTTTATTGATCATTCGTAATGTCATGTATTGTATTTATAAGAAAAATATTGTTAGCTTGGTAAGGAAAATTGTAAGAACTGTAGTTGTTACAAATTTTGTTAACACATGTGCAGTTCTTGGTGTCAGCATCTGTATTTTCGTGGTGGCAACACTTGTAAGCATAAAGGTTCATATATCAAGGAGGAATTTCCAGAAGAAAGAAGGGCCATTGTTGCATAGCGTGGCAGATTTCTAGGACATAGTTAAGGACATCAAAACATAGAAGTGTTTTCAAATGCAAAGCTTCTTCATTATCAAATTTGGTATTTTACAATTTTTGTATAGTATATGTTGTAGGATATGATGTGTAACGGCCCTCAATATAGAGGATCTAAGAATGATTAGCAAAGAATAGTTGAATGTACTTAAAATGAACTAGTTTTTTTTTACGATATTCCATATATTTGCAGATACTATATAGTATATGCAATTACAATCCATATATTTTCTTTGAACAAGATTACAACCTATATATTGAAGGGAAATACGAAGACAATTAATTATTTTTTACAAGAAATTAAATTTCAGTCATCAAAGTGTGATATCAAATCGAAAGTCACGACTACATCAATCCAAGAAGGTGTTTCTTTTAAAATATGAACACTATTTAAGGCTGCTTTTAGTGCGTATTTCATGTGATTTCCATCGAAGACTGAAATAATGAATCTTTGCCTTTTTTAATATATATTTTTTTAATAAGGCACCTTTTTTAAACTTAATATAATGCTGAAAATTGATCTTAATTATATCATTTTTTTATTTTAGTTAAAATTGATTTTAACGTTAAATGATTTATGTTTTGGTATGTTTACTTAAAAAATAATTGAATAAACTTCAAAGTTACATTTCACGTCTTGAGGCCAAAAGTTGGAAATTCGAATCAATCTTAGAAAAAGAAAAAAAATCAATTCCAAAAATAATCCAAAATTAAATTTAAATCTTCATATTCACTTTTAATTCTCTTAAAATTAAATCTAAGAAAACACTATGAAAGAAACTAGGAATTGTGAGAAATTTCTTCTCTCTTCTACAAGTGTATTTTCAATGTATCAATCATTGGTTGAAAAATGACTTATTAACGGAAACTGGAAATGTATTATATAGAGCTAGAGACCTCTCACCGTACATCAAAATAATAACTTTTCTTTCGGATTTGGGAAATTATACAAGTGATTTGAAATTGCGGAAGTCTTTTCTTCGGCTGATTTGGCTTTTTGGTACTTAGATTTTATGGAATGAATGAAACAAAATATTATTTAAACAGAAAGAATGCTATATAAATCAACTACTAGACAAAGTAAAATATTATTCTTTGTGGTGGTCGAAAGCCAAAAAGGTTAGCTTTGTATTTGGTGAACAATTGTGGTGGTCGAGTCCTTTGTCGTGTTTAGACATTGGATAACTACTTTTTGTATCTTGATTCTTGTGTGAGCTGCTGGTTTTTTTAGTAGTTTTTTCGGCACACCTTGTGTTAAAGAGACTGCGATATGAGTGTTAATATAATCAATTTTAAAAAATATCTCTTATTTATTAAAGTTAACCCGGAAGCAAATGTTTGCCCTAATTTTAACCTAACTCTAATGGTTAATTTTACTCTAATATCCATGTTTAATTATTAACCTTATTTTTTCCTTCTCAACAAATCACGCTTAATCTCCTATTTTTTTGAACAAAACAAATCTGCCCTATTTTTTTGAAATGTTCTCAACATATCACACCTAACCTCCTTTTTTTTTTTTAACAAAACTTTCAATGCTCCTAATTTTTTTTTCGCCCCACACTCTAGACAAACTTTCAATGCTCCTAATTTTTTTCTTCTTAAAATCAGAATCATAGCTCTTTCTCTCTCTTATCCTATCTCAATCTATAATTGATGCTATTCTCCTCTCTCAATTGATGCTATTCTCTACTTCATCTCTATCACAGAACAACAATCCATTCATCCTCATCGCCTCCACTTCCGGAGGCCACCTCACTGTAAACCATTGCGAGAACCGTGAGAGTGAGAGCGAACAAATCCAAATCTCAAAATCATTTGCTGGTTTCAACCCATGAAAACACATTGAATTTGTTGCCCTAATTCTATTTCTCCAGTTACTCAATATATCTCATCTTTTGTATGCTATTTTGTTAATTTCAAAATAAAAGATTTGTGTTTGTCTTTTTTGGTTTTATTAGATAAATAATAGTGTTGTTAAGACTGATAAGTGGTAAAATAAATGGTGTGGGTTCTCTTTAATCAAAAGCAGTTGTTAAAGGATGTTGAAATTATGAATAAAGCGATATATTTTCACAGAAACCCCTCAAAGAATTCAATTTCTGGTTCAAATTCACGAAAGAAAGAGTCTGGATATGGTCGGCAACCGACGAATGTTGTAGAGGTAACAAACAGTGAGTGTCTGACGTGAACACATTCAAAGACTTTCTTCCTTTTAACCGTTTTGCCGAAGTTGTTTTTTCTGCATAATTTGATGCTGGTTAAAGGTAATTTAATACATAATTTGGAGCAAGTTCAAAGTGTTTTCTGCATAGCTTGGACCTGATTTTCAGCCTGTGCACTGTTGTTGTGCAAAAGAAGTGTTTGATACCACAGCTGCTATGTAGCGTTGTTTCTTCTGCCTTTGGGTTTTGATCTGTCTCCACGTGATCCAGCTGCAACATATAGGTTTTATTTTCTTAT
>Ga0315914_1004409_pt1 | contig 21079 bp, 8 predicted proteins | sample MpolenodulesMG_FD_203920 | JGI IMG/M metagenome (GOLD analysis project Ga0315914, IMG submission 203920) | Medicago polymorpha root nodule microbial communities from Los Angeles, California, United States - elongated nodules | ecosystem: Host-associated > Plants > Roots > Nodule | place: USA...
AATTTTGCAGGGACCAAAAAACTTTTTTTTTTACAGGGATTAAAACCAAAACGAGGCATATTTGCAGGGACTAAAACCATATTTTAGCCTAATATTAATAAGAGTTGAAATTTTGACCAAAAATAAAATTAAAATAAATAAAATTTGAAATTAAAATAAGATAATCATTACCAATAATGGATTGATTCAAGTGGTATGAGACTTGGGCTCTCTAAACATGTGGTCGGTGGTTTGATTCTTGCATCATGCATATGGAAAAAAAATCTGATTTGTAGAACACATATCGTGTGTCCTTCAAGTTCTTCGACGGAGATTAGTCATCGTTATACGTCGATGAAAATTTTGTATCAATATTATGATAATAAAAAAAATATATTACTTTTATAAATTATTTAATGCTAATTGAAGATAAAATGATATACTAGTTTTATATATATAGATGAATTAATTAAACACAGTTGTTGTAAAATTGAAAAATGTGAAATTCCAAGCATACCCGTTAAAGGTGTATTTGGATCCACCACCACGGTTGCTCCATCATTGTCATAAGAATCAATACATTACATTCCAGTTCCGTTCCACACTTCTTCTTCCCTTTCAATTCACTTCTTCAACACAGATCTTCGCTTCATTCTTACGTAACCACTCACTCTCACCAACCACCACCATAACCACCTGCTAAATCCAACTCCATTTCTTTCCTTTCGCTAAACAAAACAAAGGTAACAACCACTTTCACCATTACTTTTTCACCTCATGATGGTGGAAACCTCAACATTAGGTCGGTTCCATCATCAAAGACTCGACTTTAAACGCTGCGTTCCAGCATTCATAACCTCACACAAGACCCTTTTCATGGTTCTATGGATCGCCGCTTTTTTATCGGTTTTTATATGGCAGAGAAACATGGTGGTTGGTGGGTTTATGGTTTTCAGTCGGGTTCCGGTCCGGCCGATTCCGAAGATGAGACCGTTGGTTTTTAATCTAACGGATTTTGGAGGTGTTGGTGATGGGGTTACTCTTAATACTGAAGCATTTGAGAGAGCTGTTTCTGCTATATCTAAATTCGGGAAGAAAGGTGGGGCCCAGTTGAATGTTCCTCCTGGTCGTTGGCTTACTGCACCTTTTAATCTTACCAGTCATATCACTCTCTTTCTAGCTCAAGATGCTGTTATTCTCGCCACTGATGTTAGTTTTCTCTCTTTTCCTCTTCACTCTTTCGTTTTTGTTTTGTTTCTATTGTTTTATGTATGTTTTGATTTTAAATTAGGAAAATCATAATTGCTATGGTTTTATACATATTTTTTATTTTATTTTTTTATAACTTAGTTGAAATTCTTAAATTTATAAGAGTAGTGAAGATGAATATGTTGTGTTGGATGTGCGATAAGACTAGACAAGAGAGAGTTAGGGTAGCACCTATCGTAAAAAAAGATGATAGAAACTCGGCTCAGGTGGTTTTGGTACGTAGAGAGAAGACTTGTATATTATGTAGTAAGCAGCGTTGTTCCCATGGAGATTAGTCAAATCACTCGTGGCGGATGAAGATCTAGAAAAACTATAAGAGAAACTATTAAGAAGGATTTAGAAATTAAAGAGTTGGATAGGGATATGATATATGTATGTGTTTGATCCATATAGCTAACCCCACTTAGTGGGATAAAGGTTTGTTTGTTGTTGTATACGAAGATGAAATTTCTGAAGGGTGCATGGGATTATTGATCTACATGATTGCCGTAAAACTCAGGAATATGCACTCTTTGTTTATACTGATTAGATGCATTATGATAAGTTTTAAACTGTCTCAGATAGGCTGATATGATATTTGATGAGTAGTTAACAATTTAGAATAGTTGGTTACTGTTGCTCTATGCTTGACTAGTTGCCATTTGCTAATTTAAAAGATAAGACAGGGCAAACCGACTGTAGCCGCTAGCAACTAATGAAATGTCTTTGGACGTTCAAAATTTGCTATTATTCGTGTTATGATGCGTTGTGTTAACGTCTATGACTTAAGTTAGTTACCACTATATAATGTATTTTGCTGACTCATTGTTGATCTCTTTGGTGTATAGTCACTTTTATATGTAATTCTATGTTTCTCTTTGGTAAATCTATTTCTTACAATGCATGTCTTTCTCGCCTTCGTGTAACTAAACATTTTATCTACATTGTATCTGTCGTCTTTGGTGACGGCTAACAGGATGAGAAGTATTGGCCACTAATGCCTCCATTGCCTTCGTATGGGTATGGAAGGGAGCGTCCTGGGCCTCGATATGGCAGTTTGATTCATGGTCAGAATCTTAAAGATGTTGTGATAACAGGTAAGGAATTTTCTTCTTGCTTCGAGTTAGTTAAAGGGTTCAGAAGTCTTCATCGTTCATAATAAAGGTCTTCAGTTAATATTGAATGTCATTGTGATCACTGATCTCATTCAAGTATTTATTTTGCAATACAATCTATTTGGTGTATTTTTAAGATGAAGAAACATCAACATATTTTCTTGATCTCTTCATTTTAGTCCCAAGAAGAAAATAATATTGTATCTTATCTGTATAGTTGAAATGCCAGTATTTCTAATGCTTAAGCTAATGGCGAACAGAAATCTGAACATTTCCTCAATTTTGAGTTATATTTCTTCAATTTTGGAATTTTTGTATTGGTCTGAATCCAACATAGTTTACTAATACTCCCTTGATGTATCTTAGTTTGGTGAGTGTATGCTACCCCCATAAACCTTATTAAAGGAAAAAGGCTTAGGATATCGTAAATCTTTCATGATTTACCCGAATCCTCATTAATCTTATACTGATTGATTAAGAAATCACTCTTAAGGGCGGCTTAATGCACTATTAAGGATAAATCCATGGATATCCAGGATACCCTAGATAGATTAGAAGCAGTGCACTGATTAGAAGGAAATTGTGACCAAGATAGACTAGAACATGACTGTTCTACTTCTATCTGTCTTTTTAACCTTTGCTTTCCATCCATCTTTATGTAATGCTTCGGATTAATTTCAAAATTTCTCTCATTTCATCTATTGCCATGATTGACAGGGCATAATGGCACTATAAATGGACAAGGACAGGCATGGTGGAAAAAATTTCGCCAGAAGCGTCTCAACTATACAAGGGGGCCACTTGTTCAGATCATGTGGTCTAGTGACATTGTAATCACTGATATTACTCTACGTGACTCTCCTTTTTGGACGCTCCATCCATATGACTGTAAAAACATCACAATAAAAGGTGTTACAATTTTGGCTCCTGTATTTGAAGCTCCAAACACCGACGGCATAGATCCTGGCAAGTATCTTCTATTCTACCAAGTACAAAACTATTTCATATTGTAATTATGAACTACTTCTGATCAGTTTGATCAAGTGATCTTTTTTTCTTCTATTTGTTTGGAGGGAGCGGGGCTGTTAAGGTGTCAATATTTTCGGAGTGTCTTCAGGTCTCTGGATGATTAATTTTGGAATTTACAAAGCTGTTTTCTATAACATATGTGAATGTATTTGTCTGTTTTATGAAAACAAGATGTACTCAATTCAACCTTTCTGTTATTTCTGGATTTTGTTTCAATCATATACCATATTACCATAGAGATAGGCGGAGAAATACTACTTGGAATGTTAATCTATACTAGTTTTGTTGTTGGATGAAGAATGTTAATAATCTCAAATTTCTATGGCTTGCGCAGACTCTTGTGAGGATATGTTGATAGAGGACTGTTACATAAGTGTGGGAGATGATGCAATAGCAATAAAGAGTGGTTGGGATCAGTATGGAATTGCTTATGGAAGGCCTTCCATGAATATAATGATCCGAAACCTTGTTGTTCGCTCTATGGTCAGGTGAATCCCTTTCTCAACTAACTCTTACCTCTCTGCATGGCCCTTGCCTTTCGGCATATTTTTTTATGAAATGTTGTTCTTTGTTAGTTAGTGCTTACCTTATCAAATATTGTGATTTTAATATGTTGATGATTTTATGAAATGAAACAGTGCTGGTATCTCAATAGGCAGTGAGATGTCTGGTGGGATATCCAATGTCACGGTGGAGAATCTTCTCGTGTGGGATTCTAGGCGGGGTGTGAGGATAAAGACTGCACCTGGACGAGGTGGATATGTGCGGCAAATAACTTATCGGAATATAACGTTTGAGAATGTCCGTGTTGGAATTGTGATGAAGACAGATTACAATGAGCACCCTGATGATGGATATGACCCTACAGCACTTCCAGTTATAAGAGACATTAGCTTCACCAATGTCTATGGCCATGGAGTTCGTGTGCCAGTACGTATTCACGGTAGTGAAGAGATTCCTGTGAGAAATGTAACTTTTCGTGACATGTCAGTTGGCTTAACCTACAAGAAGAAGCACATCTTTCAGTGTGCATTTGTACATGGCCGTGTAATAGGGACCATTTTCCCATCTCCATGCGAGAACCTTGATCGGTACAATGAGCAAGGACAACTGGTTAAACATTCCATGTCCCAGAACGTAACAGATATAGATTATGATTTTTGAGGTTATGTTCAATTTACTCGTGCTGCAATTTATGTATGTATTAGATTCATTTTTCGTGGGGTTGGAGCAGTCATGTCCTACATTCTTTTTTTCTCCTTTTGTAATTTGTCTTCCCCTCTCCATTTTATAGCTTTCTGAAGTGGAGTTGTAAATACGTAAAAAATTACAGATGCTTATGAAAATTATACGTTCACAAACCCTTAGTTCGTGTTCACAGTTATAAAATTCTCTAAATTATAAAATGTCAAAATATTTTTTTTTTAATCTGTAACAAAAGAAACCTAAATCATAGTTGAAACAATAAAATTTTGATTTTTGATTCATATTTTGTCTAAAATAAATAAATTTTGATGCGGAAGATTGTTATAGTATTCTAATTATCTATACAAAAGAAATTAAAAACATGAAAGCTACAAATAAATTGACTTGAGACTTGAGATAAAAAGTAATAACAAAAAAATATTTGAGGGACTAAAAGTCTAAAACTTGATGAAATTTTTAGAGGAATTAAAAACAAAATTTTAAAAAATTTAACAAGGTATTTTTTTTTTTTTGTCAAGTGGTTGGGGTTCACATTTTAAACGTGGAAGAATGGGAAATTCAAGGTTCGAACTCTGGTCTCTAATGTGGAAGAATGTCAGTTGGTTGCAGCTACCAACTGAGTTATGCTTATAATTTTATAAATCAAAATGATGTTGTATTCTTTTTGCTTCACTAAAAAAAAATCCGTTGGGTTTTTTCTAGTAATGTTTTAATGAAACATATTCTCGAAGGACATTCAAAGGGGAGTGTTATGAATAGCTTAAGTGGATATCCACAAACCCTTATAATTTTATCTCTTAAGTGACACCCTTTTATTTATCTCCTAAATCACACATTTTAATACTTATCTTTACGTATTTAACTCTCAAGTCATATCATTATACTTCTCTATAAATAAAGACCACATCCAAGATAATGGTAAATCATAAGAAATACATATAATCCTCTCTAGTGTGTCTCTCTTTTGCTCTCCTTCTTTGTTTCTCTCTTTTTTTTTTTATCTAATTCTTTAACAATTTTAACTTTTATTTTAAAAGACCCAAGGCTAATGGGAATCACAAATAATTACATCATAAAAGTAGGGGTCCATGATGGGCCCAACTCGTAGTACTAGCAATGGATTAGAGCTTTCACAATGGTAGTATACTGAAAGTGACACCTTAAATGGACCACATGTGTACACATCCCTTATTTATATTTTTTTTTTTAATAAAAATACATATTAATGACTCAAATAATAAGGATTTCAATGAAAAATATTTAAATAAGTCACACTAACTTTACATAATTATACAAAAAATATTTGTATGAACTTAAATTTCTGCCATATTTTTTAATAATTTGAAAATACAAAAATTAACATTACAAAGTTTACATTCCTTCATTAAAAAATAATAATAATAATTTGCATAAGTTACATTTTATTTAAAATGATGACATATTTTATTAAAATATTACTTCTTTTGGAAGTGAGACCAACTAGTACCTATTTTATAATTTCTTGTAAACGTGAAACTCGTTAGTTGCTCAGGAGAAAGATGATTCTTATATATTATATGTTGCTTAACATAGACCCATTTTTTCTTCCTTCAATATGAGATCCTTAGCAGAAAATGATTCTTGTTAAAGTAAGAAACCCCGTTGAATATTCTATTAGAAACTTTTTGCCCCTAAAATAATCTTTGAAATGTTATATTTGGTGGTGTACAGGAATCCACAAGAAAATGCAAAAGACATGGTATTTCCGTATTTGGTGAAGACATTGGAGGAGTTAAATTTCATTGGAAGACTGTTATATATGTGGCGGTATAGTGATGGAGACGGATAAACATGAATTTCACGTGGAAGCGTACAAGAAAACACAATTGGATATATAAATTGGAAAATTGGCTGCAAACTCTCACAACCATACTAATGAAGACTTGCGCTCGTGACACGTATCAAAGTAGTAGACAAAATAAATTAAGATTTCAACCAATTTCAAAATTATTATACTACTTGATAATAGTGAAATTTAGTCGTAATAGTTATTACTCTTATAATAATTATTAATGTAACGATTGACCTGATGCATCTTCACCGTCTTCGTTTATTTTTTTAAATTGGTGATCTTGTTCTTAAGCTCTGCAAAATTAAAGATCAACGTGAACAAATAAAGTAAAATGTGTGTGAAGATTGAAGCTCCTTTACACACTTTGATCATGTGAATGTCGCTCCTCGACTCTTCTCTTCTCTTCAATAATATTGATAGGTCTTGTATTCAAATGATAAAAGGTAGGGTGACAACACAACATATTTCTCTATCTCAGACCACGTTTAGGGTGCATGTGGTCTGCACCATCCTAATTCAAATCTAATCTAATAGTGGACGTTTTCCATACGCAGGGCATCCAATCCACCAACTTTGCATGAAAACTCATTTTTATCATCATATTTTTTACAAAATTTCAACCCACTCGTTCATAGACTTCGCAAATTTCAGTAATGAGTGTGATTTCACCCGCTCTTTACCTCTTTCTTACTCTTCATATGATGTAATATTCTAGTAGCTCGAGAAATTTATCAAGGATGTCTTTGTCTTCCAAACAAGCATGCTCTTAAAAATTAAAGAGGAAAGTTGATTTACACCAGTTTGCTATCACCGTTAAGGAAGTATATCTTGCATAGACTCAAGTTTATCCTTCTTCAGTATCAAAACAAATAAAGAAAGAAAATTAGTAAAAAGTCACTTTAGTCCTTCACTCTGCACCTTGTTGTTACATAGTTCCTTGACTCAGGATTAAATACAAAAAAGTCATTGACTCTGCACTTCCGTTATCGCTTTAGTTTCTGACGTTAAATAATTCTGTTAAGTGATGATGTGACACATGTTTTACGATGACATGACATATGAGGTGTCACAATGACTAAAGTGAAAGTAGAAAATAGTCAATTTGATCCCTGAACCAAAAATCAATATCCATAAATTGAATCTCAAATCCCTAAATGTCATCCCTACATCCCTTAAATTGAAAATTGAAAATCCCTAAATGTCAAGTATTTTATTTGACAATATTAATATAACATTTTTTTTTTGGTCGAAATATAACGTTCTTTTATTTAAAATTAAAAAATAGAGATTAATAATACCAGCATTATTTTTTTTGTTACACAATTAGTTGTTTAATACCATGGACAAAGTTTTACCGTTAAACATAAAAAAAATCCATAAAACTTTCAATAGAACATACAATATTCAATATATCTGAAGGAAAAAAAAACTACAATATTTAGAAAAAAGTCACATTTTTTTTACAAGAGAAAAAAGTCACGGTGTATACTTTTTTAGGCTGTTAAAAAAAAGTGTATGTTTTTTTAGAAATTTAGGAAAGACATTTAGGAATTTATTTAATCATTCTTTAACTATTCTCTTTATCTAAAATACACTAAAGAATCAAAGATCAATGTCATCCAAATTAAATCCATAATTCAACTCGACAAAACAAATTATGAACAAAATGCACATTGTCATCTCTTTCATTATTATGATTTTGGTTTAGAAATAAAGAACTATTACTACTCGATTAGTACAACTAATTAAAAAATATTTTACTAACAAATGTCTTAAAGACATTGTTTAAGAAACCCACAAAAGAAAAATATGTCTTGAAAATACAAGTTAAACATATAGAAAAATTATAGCTACATAATTTTCAATATAAAAATTACTACTTTTAAATAATTAAACAATGTCATAAGTTAGTATTTCTTCATGAATACCATAGTAGTATTTGTATTTGTCACCATAATACTTGTATTTGCATTTTCATTTCATTTATTCTTTATTGCTGTAATGTAATACTCCCTCAGCTGATTCATGCACATCCTTGTCCATTCCACTTGTCGTCGGTCACCGTTAACCAGCACCAGTCACATAATTATACTACTATTATTAAAATTAGAATGTGCATAAAAAAAAAAGTAAAAAGAATGTGCATAAAATAAAACAGCAGAGAGGGGAACATGGGTCATGGGGCACTTGGGAAGAATTGCCTCGTTACTCGTTACGTTGTGGCCCACGCGTATCATTACCTTTGTACTCCTTCACGTATCGCATTTATGAAGAAAACGTCACTTTCAAATTTAAATTTATTATTACCATCTCCATTCTATTCTTTTTTAATTAGTGTCATGAGACATTGATTAAAGACCTTAAATGATAATTTTTTTATAAAAGTTCGTGTAATCACTGCATTGAAAATTGAAAACTTTAATATTTTAAAAAAATAATCTCTTAATTTAGCATGCTTAAAGAGTACCCCAGAAATGCTCGTTAACAAAACTCTAATTTTACACAACCAAAACAATCAATAAATGCAATTATTTTTATAAAACAATTTATACTTTTATTATAATAACAAACAATTTATTCAAAAAAGACACTTAAAAGTAATGGAGAAAGTAATAATTGATATATACTATTTTGTCTCATTTTAATTGTCTCTTTAAAATTGTGGCAATACTTTTTTTTTAGCAAAAAATTGTGGCAACTCTTATCAAATGATTACTAAGTTAATTTTAATGGAAAACATTACTACAATATTTAGAGTTAATGTTCGAACCTTAGTTGATAAACAAATTATTTTATACTCTATTTTTCTCTATATATAAGTTTTTTTTATATTTTTTAAACAAAAGTTGTTAGTACAATTAATGTATTTATTTTTTGTGTTGATGTTACCAAATTGTCATTTGTTTATATATGTATAAAATTCGATTTTTCATATTTAAAGACGAATTAAAGAGGATTAATTAAAGACTTATATTTAGATACAAAATTTTAGTCAAATGAATGATTTTATAGATGAAGAGAGTCTTGTATTCTCTCTTTCAGAGAAAGAGTTCACAATTTTTTAATTCAAATTTAAATCCGTGAGATATCATACTACTTACTAGAAATTTATTAAGTTCATGAGTAGAGATAATATAAAAATCAAAAGTGAAATTAAGTTTTTTGGCAATAAAAAGTTGAATTGAATTAAATAATGTAATTTAAATATAGAAAAGAAAATTTAAAAAGACGCGGTTTGTTCACGTGATACTTGCCTCGGAGGCGTTTCGTAATGTCAGTAAACAATAACGTACCCACCCGCATTTAATTAATTGACTCTCAATCTTCGAAAAAGCAAATCAAGGAAGGGGCAATTACGTAATTTGACGGAGTGCAGGAGGGAAAAGCGACAAAGCTTACCGCTGCCGTTTACCAAACGCAAAGAACACGTGTTCTAAATTACTGACCAATATTATTAAATTAAATAAATGACCTTCGAATAAAGAAATGTCAGATATTGGACTTTACAAGTGCAATATAGGTCAGAGAGTTGCCAACTGCATGAGAAAAGAAAATGACCCCAAAACCACCCATTTCTTCCTCGTGCTTCAATTTCGTTTTCCCTACTTTCCAATTAAATTAATTATTATATTTTGAGCGAGTTGTGCTTGTAATTATCAAATTAGTAGTTTTTTTTAGGGGGACAACAAGTCTAAGTAATTGTAAAGTCTATATATAAAACGAGAACAAAACCTCCTCATTCACAAACAAAGCGTGTGCAGTTTCTCTTATGTGTTGTGTCCTTCAACCCACTTTCTCTTCTGTTTCTTTTTATTCCAATGTCGACTTCCTCGGACATTTCTGGTTTTTCCGGCAACAAACTGACAAAATCTTCGGAGAAACCTACGTTTTCTCAAACTTGTAATCTATTGAGCCAATATCTCAAGGAGAAGAAGGGTAGTTTCGAAGGCCTTAACCTTCACAAGCCATGCACCCCCGAAACAAATGGTAAATTAATTTATTTTGAATTCAGTTCCTATAGTTTTGGTTTAGACTATTCTCAAAAATTGGTAAAACAGAGTATAATTTCATTTCATTTCAGATATTTTCCCTTATTTTTCTCCATTCGGTTACAATTGGGTTATTTAAGTTTTCTTTTTCTTTTTCTTTTCAATCTACAGGGTCATCACCTGGTTCATCTTCTCACTCTGGAATAACCATGGATTTGTTTCCCACAAACTTGACACCGAAAAACCTTACAACTATGGATTTTTTCTTTCCAAGGTGAGTTTTTGTGCTTCTTCAATTCATTTTTTGTACCATTGTTTGAGTCATTACTCACAATCTTGTTTTGTTTGTTTACAGAGTTGTTAACCCTATGGTTAAAGAGCCTGAAACTGCACAATTAACAATGTTTTATAATGGACAAGTTATTGTGTTGGATGATTTTCCTGCTGAGAAAGTTGAGGAGCTGAAATCATTTGCTAGAACTCAGGCTCAGCATTCAGATGTTCCTTATATGATCCCTCAACAACCTCCCTCACTAATTGGTAATTGATTTTGAATTTGATTGATCACTATTGTGTTTTGAAACAAATACAGGATATTGTTTTTGGTATTAGGGATGAATTTTTTATTTAATTGATCGTAACTTTTAATTTCTTTGCAGATATGCCAATTGCTAGAAAAGCTTCACTTCGTCGATTCATGGAGAAGAGGAAAGATAGGTATGCCTCTGGAACAAATTAAATTCAAGTTTTATATATGGAAATTCTTCTGCATGTTGAAATAATCTCAAAATATATTTTTTTGACTGGAAATTTATGTATGCATCATGTCATTTTCTTAGTATTAAAAATCTTAATCTAGATTCTAGTTTGCCTCTTGTTATGAAGTATTTGCTGAGTGATGTTGTTTTGGCCTAATTTAATAACATTGTTATTTTCTTATGTTGTGTTTGCAGAGTTTCTGCCTATTCACCATATCAAAGAATCTGTCCTGACTCCTCTGCTCCAGAAAAGCATGCTGAATCCGCTCCATGGCTTGTGTTAGGTGCTAAATCAATGTAAATATCAGAGAAATCGCAGTGTTAAATAGTTTAACCTTTTTTGTTTATATTTTTTATTTTGATCGGCCTCTTAGCTAGTTCTCTATCATTGTCATTTTAAAATTTGTTCAGTTCCTAAGACTGTATAGATCTAACTTAGTTCTATTAGCTGGGTTGTAATTAATTTTTGTCATTCTTGAATTTAATTTTCTAGTTTCTTGTGTATGTTTTCTTCTTTCCTCCATTTATTGCTTTCATGCGCTCCTTTTATTTTGCTAAGGAAGACACTCAAGCAATCTGGGTGATCAAAAAACCGTTAAAATAAAATAAAAATAGAAATTTTATTTTAAGTATGAATTTGATCTCTAATCATAAATTTTAGAGCAATGCTATACATCAAGAAAGATTTTATCAAGAAAAATTCAAGAATGACATGGCACAATAATTACCTTTAGATTTTATCAAGAAATTGTCCTGAAAAATCTCTGTCTGACCAGAAATCATGGGGTGGTGGGTGTTATGTATTTTTTTTTTATGAAATGTTAATAAATGAGACTGAAATCTAAGGGTGATTATTGTGCCATGTCATTCTTAAAATTTTCTTGATAAAATCATTTTTGATATTTAGCATTGCTCTAAAATTTATGATTAGAGATCAAATTCATACTTAAAATAAAATCATTTTTTTTTCCTAAATTTTATTCACATTGGTGTGTTTTCCTTTAGTAATCTTAGCCGCGTTAAAAAGTAAATGTTAAAAAACTAAAACCATTGTCACCATCTGACGTGACAAGAGGCCAATCTGCCTTGACAAAAAATCCTGTTTCGTAACAGTTTTTTACAACGAGCTTATAACTTATTTCATGACTTTATAAGCTATTTTTTAGACGCTATTCTAAGTAGCGTTTGAGCTTATAGCATATAGTCTATTGATTTTTCTTCCAATTTTGCCCTAACTATTTTATCTAAAATCGCTTTTTACCCTTTATAGTTTATTACAACCTGAAACATGTTAGATTTTCAATGCTGAAATAATCATCAATCCCATTTTTTTGTCACATCATTATTTTTTTTAATTAGCAATACAAGTTGTTTTTTTGTTCTTACGGTACTTTCTAATGTTTGAGTTTTAAGTAATATGAATTAAATTTCTTGAACTAAAATATTACGAATAAAATAAGTATCCAATTGGTTTATTTTTTTTACGAAATTTTTTATCCAGTTGCTGTAGCTTTTGTTATTAGATAACTTGTTTTTTTTGTTGCTGTTGTCCTTCTTTTAATATTTCTGTATTTGAACTTATGCTTTCGTTATTTTTTTGGTTTTGTTTTTAACATAAAAAGTAATTAAGTATTTTGACTAAAAAATAAAATATTAATTTATTAATATGTAAAATATATATTAAATTGATTAATTTATTAATATTTAAGATATTCAATAATATTAAATTGATTAATTTAAATGATTGAATATCTTAAATATTAATTAATACACATTTTATTATGAATTAAAAATGTCATTTTATGTCATTTTACATTTATCAGTTAGTTTAGCTAAAACCTATCAACTATCAGCTATTCACTATTTTTACCAAACAGAGCCTAAATTTTTTATAGTCGCCTCATTATTTTTTCATCCTTTTTGCATGGTTTCCTTCTCAGCTTCATCTCTTGAATGCTAATATGGATGGAATTATCTTTTTGTACATTTGTGACATTGTGGATGGTCAATGTCATATGACATTGACATCCCAATGTCACCTAAGTGCTACCCCGCTATGTTTATGTCCTTCCTTGCAAAAATCACACCTCAACACTTCAACGAAGAGGCCGCTAGTACCCCCAGTAGAAATGATGCCGAAAATTTGATATTTAGTTTAGCGAGTAAACTAAATTGTCGTCAATTGGCTAAATACCACGTTTGGTTTTTTAGTTTGACATAATTTCTAAGTTAGCCCTTTAAGTTTCAAATAGATCATTTTAGTTTGACAAAATTTTCAAGTTAGTCATTTAAGTTTCAAAAGTTTCAAATAAGTCATTTTAGTTGATAAACTATTTCACCGTTACCCCTGTTGTCAGTTAATAATTAATTGATGGTGATGTAGCTAATAAGTTGTTGACTTTGATCAAAACACTGCCTTTTAAAAGTTCATGGGTGTCAAAACGTTATGTTTAATGGTCTCAAATGATCATTCTAGCCCTATAAATGTCGTTTAGTAGTGCTAGAAAAACATTTGTTGTTGTATATAGCTGCCTTTCTAACACTATAAATGATCATTTGTGACCATTAAACGTAGTGTTTCGATACCCTGGAGCTTTTAAAATGCAACATTTTGATCCAAGTCAACAACTTAACGACTACATCACCATCAGTTAAACGACAGTAGGGGTAACAGTGAAATAGTCTATCAACTAAAATGACCTATTTGAAACTTTTGAAACTTAAAGGACTAACTTGGAAATTATGTCAAACTAAAAGGACCTAATTGAAACTTTCGAAACTTAAAGGACTAACTTGGGAATTTTGTCAAACTAAAAGGACCAAAAGTGGTATTTGGCCTTAATAATATCTGTGAAGTTCGTATCCGTAAGAAATGTGAAATTTCTACATAGCAACAACAATTATAATTAGGATCTATAAATTTGGGGATGCCAGTGCTTAAGGTTGATTCACAGATTAGGAATAAAAACTGATAAAAAGACTAAATCATTTTCGATTCACTTCTCTTTCTCATTGAAGGTTTGATCGTGCTCTAAAAATATTGTTATAAAGGCGGTAACAAAATTGTTATTGCATGTATCACTTGATACATATTATAGAGAAGAAAAAAAAACATATCATGATTACAAAGTTGTTTGATTTGGATGATTTGACGTGGTCTTAAGGTATTGTGTGCATTTCTCTCCTTTCATGACCACTTCTTTGAATTATTACAAAACTCAACTAAGACATAAGAAAACTCACTGAAAAGACAACAAAAAGACTTCTAAAATACATTAAAAACAAGGTATAAGGATTATCATCAAAAGTCGTCACTCTGGATAACAAAATTATGACTTGGCGGCAACTGTTATGGCCTAGTCCAAGCTCGACGCACATGAGGTCTAAATACATCTTGGATTAGATATAATGGACCTAGTGGAAGGCCCAAAACACATGAATCTTTCACCAACAATCAACTCACATGATCAATCATCTCCAACGGTCTAAAGACATGATCCCTTGGATCTGTAATGTCCCCGACCACTAACAAAATGCAACAATCGAAGATTACGCTTGTTGACGTCCGCCATATGTATCTGCCCTCCAACGACTACTTCAACATCTACAATTTTATCTCACACTTTTTGCTCTTATAATAACTTAGTGTCATAGTACTTACATGTATTGCTAACTCACATCTCAACAGTTGTTGGACATCAAACCATCATTATGATCACGCCAGATCACTTACCTATCAAAGACCATGCATCCCCGAAACACATGGTAAAACTTCATTTCCACGATGCAGAGGAAGAAGAGGGAAAGAGTGTTTCCTTTTTTTTAATTAATAAATACTTATATTTCAATATCTAATTTTAGCTGCTGGATATTTTTGTCACATGTGTATAGAGCTGTCAAAATGGGTCGGGCCTACCGGGCCGGCCCGCAAAAGCTCGAAAAAATGTAGGGCTTGGACACAAAAATTTGGGCAGTTTCAAACCGGGCCTTTTTAGCTCGAGCCCGTCGCGGGTAACCCGTTTAATTTATAATTATTTTTTGACATTATAATTTTCTATAGTCCACCATGAAGATGTAGTCATGATTCAATTAAGTACATTTAAAGTACAATGACATTAACTAAAGAATGCTTTGTAGGAACAAAAATAGTTACCATAAGACACATTTATCTAACAATTAACATGATTATAGTCTTGTTATGCAGTCTGCAACCATGCTAATATCATTTTATTAACTATTACATATATTTGGACGTACATGTGTCCTACTTAGATTCATTTTGCACTGATAATGAAACACAAGTAGTAAACATATACTTTAGCTTCAAATGTAATGAATACAAATTTGGGCGACTATTCTTAGAAGTGAGATACTTTATTAAAAAAAAACAGTGGTAAATTGCTAACTGAGTTGTCGGTAGACCTTTTTTAGTGTAATATTTTATTTTTAAATTAAAAGTGTTAAGTAACCAGGCCGACCCGAAAGCCCGTAGCCCGCAAAGGGCCGGGTTTGAACAAATATTTTTGAGTCTGTTTATCTTCCGGGCCTTTTTGGCCAGGCCCGTAAAAACCCAAGCCCACCATGGGCCGGCCCGTCGCGGGCCGGATAGCATGTTTTGACAGCTCTACATGTGTACACCCAAGCACTTAAATGGATGACACCCTGGAAACAAATTGTAAAATTTTATTTCCACCGTGCAGAGGAAGAAGAAAATGAAAAGTTACTATTTTAAACTTCTTAGAGCATCCACATCCATGCCAATCATATGAGTGGTATAAATGGATATCACACAATACATTATATTACTTCACATTTCTCAATTATTTAAACCACTCAACCATATATTTTAAATATTCATACCACTCCTCCAAAACTTTAAAATGGATCCCATTAAACCCACACTATATCAAAAGTCTCTTTGGTTGCTTTGTAAATACCTTTTTAAATTATTTTTTAATGCAAAGAAAACTATAAGGCACCGTTTCCATGCAGAGGAACGGTAGTAAAAGATGGAACCGCTTAAAATCAAAATATCAATGGTATTCTAACATGAGATCATTGGTTTTGGTGTAGATTTGCACATGATAGAAAAACCCTAATTATAAAGGGTTAATTAATGATCTCTATAAATATTATAAAAAAATCGTGTGTTTCATTCTTCTAACGTCAACGTTTCTTGTTCTTGTAAACTTACTTAACTAACCCATTAAAAAAAAATTAATATTTAATTTTAGCCAAAAAATAGTTATATTTTAATATTTAATTTTAGCCCTTAGATAATATTTTGCAACATGTCGTAGGCACGATACCCCGCATTTCTCATCATGGTTGTTTGATTTCGCTAACCTGCGTTTTTTTAGGAATAGTATGTTAAATCAAACCCAGACCTAGTCTCTGATGGTTTGAACCGTGTTTCAATTGTTCCATTTTTATCTCTTCTAGTTGCGATTGTTTAGGTTCAACTTGAGTGATTTCTTAATATATTTTTTCACACTGCAGTATCACCTGTTGGACAAACCATGGACTTATTTCCCACAAACGTGACACCAAAAAATGTTACACCTGTGGATTCTTTGTCTCCAAGGTATGTTTTTGTGCTTCTTCATTTAATAGTGAAGTCAATTAACTATTTTTGTTTTGCAACATTCGCTTGTGCGCAACAAAAGTGTTCAATTTCATAATGATTCACACACAATCTTGTTCTTTTTTTACAGAAGTAATAACTCAATGGTTAAGGAACCTGAAACTGCACAGTTGACATTGTTTTATAATGGAGAAGTTATTGTGTTGGATGATTTTCCTGTTGAGAAAGTTGAGGAGCTAAAGTCATTTGCAAGCACTCAAACTCGGCCTTCAGTTATTCCTGATACGATCCTTCAACCACCTCCCACACTAACGGGTAATTGCTCGGAAATATTTTTTGTATTAGGGTAAAGTTTTTCTCATTTACCTAATCATAAATTTTATTTATGTAAAGATATGGTAATTGCTAGAAAAGCTTCACTTCTTCGATTCATGGAGAGAAGGAAAGTCAGGTATAAAGTTTTTATCCAAGGAAATATAGCATGTTGCATCTGTCTATATGTAATCTTAAATAACTCAAATTGATTCGCACAATAAATCCCTTCATCATGTCTCTGCCTATCCATGATTGAAATGTTGAAACAATCTCAATCAACTAATATTTTGTTTTGGGTGAATTCAACATCAACTAATTTGTGATGAGATTTGTTTGATGCATAAATATATCATTCTTTTGACACAAGCAAAATCAAGGACTTTCATTAATCAAAATATTCATAATACAAATGGGATCATAGTCAAGAACCATGAGAGGAACATAAGATAGTGATACCCTTGCAAGAGCATGAGCCTAACTCCCGTGAAAACAACATGAATGTTGTCGTAACTTTGTAACTTGGCTATTCAACTTCTAATAATAATATATTATTCCCTATTCAAAAAAATAATAATACAATATTCAGAATGTTGTGATTTTCGTTATGCACATCATCAACTACGTACTTGTTTGCTATCCATCTCAAAAATCACATTTTACATACCAACTGATTCCATCCAATTCAAGGCTTGCTGAAGAGCCAAAGCCTCTTGTGTCACTAGAAATTGATGCATAATGTCATTCTTAGTAAAGAAAATCTTAATTTTGATTATAGTCCATTGTGCAAATTGGTTTGCCTCTTGTTATTTACTGTGCAGTATTTGCTGAGTGATTGTTATTTTCTTATGTTGTATTTGCAGAGTTTCTGCCAAATCACCATATCAAAGAAGCGATCCCGACTCTGCTCCAAAAAAACCTACTTAATCCATTTTTTGTTTATATTTTCATGGTCTCAAAGCTAGTTCTCTTATTGGCATTTTACAACTTGTGCAGTGCCAAGGCTACAGTAGATCTAACTTAGGTCTATTAGCTTAGGGGTGTAATTATGATTTGAAATATTTTCTGTAATTAATTTTTCTTATTTTGTGAATTTAATTTTCTGGTTTGTTTTTCCTCCATTTATTCCTTTCATGCGTTCCTTTTTTTGCTTAGAAATTAAAGATAGTCAAGCAATCTATATAGTCAAAAACAACCCTTAAAATAAAGATAGGATTTATATTTCCATAAAAATCATGAATTTGATCTCTAATCAGAAATTATATTGACTAGCGTGCTATCAATTCGTGCAGTCTTTTTAGACCTGTTAAAAGGATAAGTACAGTAATTTGAACAGCTGTACCTCTTAACAAACATCTCTATTTCCTTGTTCAAAAACAAAAAAACAAACATCTCCACTATTATGGAAGTAACACATTAGACCCGTAGACCAGTTTAAGATAAAGTTGAGTAATTTGAACCGCTGCACCAGGTAAAATAATCATTGACTTGACTTTACTTGCGTGAGGGTTAACGCCAAAAGAAATACAAATAAATGAGTTGATTATTGACTTTTTGCGTTTTTTGCATAAGTTTCATTCAGTCATAACTTCAATCTTTACATGATCTTATTCAGTTGAGTGGCCTTCAACTACTAGTGCTTCATAATCAGCATTTGCTCTTAGTGATTTGCTTCTTCTTCACTCATAAGCAAAATCACCAAAACTTTGACAATTATGTATAGCACCTGACTTTCTTCCAGTTAAATATAATTATTTCTTCCACCTTTACAAATCCAAGATTAATTCATACCCCTTTGAGATGCTTTAACCATAATCTTTATCTTTACTATTTTTACCTTTGTTCCCTTCGTGACTGAGCTCTTTTCCCTTTTTTGTATTGTTTTTCCACTTTGCAAACCCAGATTTCTTTGAGTGTTGAGCCTGTACAAAGGTTGTTTTTCAGCCTTCCATACTTTCCTCTTCGATTGCACCAACTATGTAGTCAAATCTTGGTGACATTGTTCTCATAAATCTCTCAAAAGCCATTTGATCAGTGGTCGATTCACCTCGTGATTTAATCATCTGATCCCGTCATCGATGCATGCAACAAAATGACTGGACTTTACGTTTCACTCGCACTCACTGATTTTTTCACTCACGGTTCTTGATCAGAAACAGCTCGTGACGCCAATTGTTAGAGAAAGCTAGGTAGTTATGCCAGTTAAAGTAAATGGGAGCAAAACATAATTTTGAACCAACTAACTTTATGGCTTTCTACACTTCTTTCACGTTCATTACTTACCAGAATATTGAATTACGCTACTAACATTAGAGAATGAAATACTTTCATAATTGCAACCCAACAATATCTAAAAGTTTATATATTTCAAATCACTAAAAATAAATCATCTTTTTATAAAAATTAAAAATAATTTTTAAAAAAGTATATAAAAAAAATTCTTAATGATCAGAATATCTTAGCATCTCGAAAAAAAAAACCACCCTGTTTATCACTATCGGGTTAAATTATCTGTTTATCACAAGGCTATAATGGGTTAAATTATAGAAGAATTTGAATATTGAAATGTGATGCTTGCAGGTATAAACATATAAAGGACCCAACTTTTTTACCCATATTTTAGACATTGTTTCATGAGTAGTCAACGGGGTAGAAAAATGTATTTTTTTCTAACAAAAAATTAAGTGAGTTGGGTCTTGATGTTCAAAGAGCGTTCACATGTGTCCTTGCACCGACAATGGAAGTGAAACTCATATTCTTGTGGGTTATGAGTCTAACTCCTTATGAATTGAATCAATATTTATTGATCGGTATAAAAATGTTGAACTCATAAGAGTTTTTTTAGATATATTACATAAATGGTGCGTTTGATTCGTAAAACAATAAGTACATGACAAAATTTGTATTGGAAAATGATAGTTAGATAGATAATATTTTGCATGTTGGAATATAAAAAAGAGATTTTGATGTTTTTGATATAGTTTGTACTCAAAACAATAAATTGACTCACGATTTAATGAGAGACAAGAATTCATGTTTTTTTTCAATCTCATGCTACTTGTTTTGTCAAGTCTCATGACAAGTTTCTAAATCAAACAAACTAAAAAAAAATGTCCAATCAAATTTTTATTCTTATTTTATTTTTTTCATATCAAACACATCCAATAACTTTAATATGTAACACATATGAAAGAATTAAACCATTTCTTTTTCTTACCCTCCGCGTCTGGTCCGTATTAGGAAATCCAAAAAAATAGAGTTAGGTAGTATTTTTCAACGTGTTTTTACCATTCAAATTATATAATCTAAAAAGGCGTAACATGTAAAACGCGTGAGAAATTAAAAACGGCGAGATAAAAATTTGTGAAAGAATTAGAGTGTTACTTTTCCCACCCTATACCCTTCTCACGTGTAACACCCTATTTCTATTAAAGCGATAAAACACGCGAATAAAACATTTATTCAAGAAATAGACGCTACATCTTCAACAAATAACATCAATTATTCAAACAACATGCATATATAAAATTCATCAACAGTCACAGCGGATATAAGTCATACATCTCCAAAATATACATGTCATAAGATCAATATACATCATCATAAAAATCTCCAAGTCCCGACATATGGGCAAAATCTCAACAATATAAATCCAGTATAACCAATCTAGAATAATCATAAAGACAGACATCCTAGATCAGCGCCTACTCTAAGACTCCAAAGGAAACGGTGACGGAGATAGCTCCTGCTATCCAAGCACTCACCAACTACTCATGCACGCCGTCTACCCATTCATACAAATAGGTAGGCGGTCCACCACAGACCACTGGGGGTAAGCTTCACATCAATCATAATCAACATATAAAAACATAAGCATTCAAGGATTCATACATATCACATATAAATACTCATCCTTCCTAAAATACTAACATCACATGATTATTATCCCTCATTCTTTACACCTCAAGCTATCACATTACTAACATAGCATAACAAACATATTTAATCTCTAATCAAGTCATCGACAT
>Ga0315914_1004410_pt1 | contig 21077 bp, 9 predicted proteins | sample MpolenodulesMG_FD_203920 | JGI IMG/M metagenome (GOLD analysis project Ga0315914, IMG submission 203920) | Medicago polymorpha root nodule microbial communities from Los Angeles, California, United States - elongated nodules | ecosystem: Host-associated > Plants > Roots > Nodule | place: USA...
AGAGGTAAAAGAGGGTTAACGTGGACGATTAGTGACATGAATTAGTAATCCACGTGTTATTTTATAATTAGCTAACAGTAAGAAAGTTTTCTCCTTAAATTAAATTTATTCTTATCTATTTGTTACACGTGTTATTTGTATTTGAAATTAAAATTAAAAATTAAGGGTATTTTTGGAAAGAAAAGTCCAACCCAAAAGTATGCTGAAAGGGTAGTTTTCTTTATATATAGTATAGATTTCATATGTTTGAAACATAATCAATGACTTTCATCCCGTAATATTAATTCTTAACATATTATATGTTATATTTTGCACCAAACCTATATATTTAAATTATCTATTAATATTAATATAAAATTGCAATTCGGATATCCAAGAACCGATACAAAATAAACCGCATTAAATTGGATCCGTTCAGATTTTATAAATAATTTATCCAAAACCGAATCAAACCACATATGCTTTTATTTTTGGATCGGATGAGTTTATGTTTCAAAACTCATCCAAACTGCACTACAAACACCACTAATCAAGATAGATCGACCTCAAAGCTCAAAGAACGTTTATAGAGGTACTTACATATCACTAACTAAAGAAATTATTACATCGATAACGAGGGTTGAACCCACAACCTTACGGGTGAATCTACTTCTTATCAACTGAATTATGTCTTCCAAGATGAATATGAGTGCATAATTTGTATGGAAATTCAATAAAATAATTATTGTAGTAAAAAAATATTGAATGGTTAGAACTAAATTTGTAGGATCTTGCTAATTAGTGTTCCAAATCACTAGTTAGCAATAATATAATTTTTTGTAAAAAAAAAAGAAGCAATAATATAATTTTGACCGGGAGTAATTTAATAATAGTTTAAAGAAAACCATATTGTCCCAAAATCGTCGTATTCTTCTTACAACAAGCATGCACTGTATTGAACCAATTGGTGTGACTGAAGACTAATTAAGGAATGCATGGTATCTGAATTCGTATTTTGGTCTACATATTGTCCCTGAATCACAATTTACTGGTGAGGATAAGCATGCATATGGATTTAGCAATCTGCATCGAATTCAGTAGCTGAACTTGGCGAAGGGATTGGTGCTTTTGTTGCTACGATGTCCAAACCAATATTCACTCCATCTCTCAATCTCTCATGCCCCTCCCTGGCCCCCCTCTTACTTTGTCCATGCTGTGTTGTTCACGAGGCCTCACTTAGAAATAGAGCAGGTGGCGGCATTTCAATAGTTACAATGTCATTGAGATATATATATATTTTTTAAAAGACAAAGAAAAATGCAATACTTCCTCAGTCTTATAATAGATGACCAATTTGAAAATGTACAATTTTGACATAACTTGCTTTGACAATATTTTTCTACTAATATACAAAGATAAATAATATCATATAAGATGTCGTTATATTTGTCTCAGTGAGTATTTTCAAAACATCAAATTTTCATAATATTTTCTAATATATTATTCAAGATATTTAAGCTCAAAATTATACATTGGCATGCGTAATAGGGTCAACTGTGTCATATATTATAGGACGGAGAGAGTATATTATTAGCTTGGCACAAGAAGTACCAGTATCAATACAAGAGAATGGACAAGAGTGAACACCAAAGCACTATCCAACAACAAATAAACAGACCACCTCCTAAATCAACTCCTAACAAGATACTTTTTGTTGTTGCAAATGGATCAAATATTCTCGGGAGGAGGAAATATTAAACATAAAATTCATACTACCTCTTTCCCATCTTATAATCTCTTTTATTAAATAAAAAGAGATTGTTTGGATTAACTTGTTGTCTATTGACACTAGTTTTGTGTATGCTTGTTGTCTATTGATTGTCATAAGCTATTTTGAGTATTTTCAGTTTATTTTTATAATTTCGTCAAGATAACATTTTTTTACGGTTAAATATTTTTTTGGTCCCTATAAAATTAGAAACTTATAAGTTTAGTCCTTACTTAATTTTAATAGGTTTTTTTAGTCCCTACAAAAAAAAAATACTTCTAATTTTAGTCTCTGTTACAACAAAGTTTGTTTAATTATCCTTAAACTCTTAAAATTTTTGAACGATTTTTTTGAGACAAGTTTAGAACGATATGAAAGGTTCATTAACTAAAATTTAGAATTTTTTAACATGAAACAAATAAAATATGAATTTTTTAAAACGACAAAAGTTAAAGATAAAATTAACAAAATCTGGACGTAGACATCAAATTTTACGACAATTTTTTGCAGAGGAACTTTTAGTAATGTTCTTAATACGTATGCAAAAAATTGTTCAAAAACTCAAGAGATTAAATATAAACTAAACAAATTTGAATTGAGGAGGGACTAATACTGAGTGCAGATTTTTTTTTAAGGACTAAAAGAACTATTAAAATTAAGTAAGGACTAAACTTAAAAGGTCCCAATTTTATAGGGACCAAAAAATATTTAACCTTTTTTTTTATTACTCCATCCAAACAAAAGTATTGAGAAATGAAAGTAATTTAATTGAATAATTTAAATTGCCTAGAATTCTAAATTCTTCAAAATTTCTCAATTACTTCATCCAAAACACACTCTAAAGGATCAAGAGGATTGTCAATTTAAAATCCATTCATTCCCTTTGTTGTGATTCTAATTTTAATTAATTAATTAATTTGTTCTTCAATTTAGAAAGACCCGCTGTTTAAGGAATTTTAATTAATTAATCTCATCAAAATCGTTCATGTGGTTATGGTTTTGCAATGTAACTGGGAAATTGAAAGGGGAATGAAGGAGGTGGAGGAGAAAGGGATCAGGTGAACATGAGTGGAGAAAGCATGTGATGATGTCTTTTAATATCAGCTTTTAGATTTGTTTTTGCCACATGTCACACATCTGTAAATTAAAATGGAGTATATGGAGCAAACATAAATGGAGTAAGATGAACGATAAGTGTAAATAAATTCTTTTAGTCGAAATCCAAACATTAATTTATCACGTGTAAAATTCTAATTCTAATCACGTACAAATTTATCATTAAATCACATATATTATTCATTGAATTAATCTAAAAAGTACATTTTTATTTATAACAGTGATAAGGAGATTGAATGTAAGATGAACCTCTTAGATTTCTTTCATTTATAATATTTTTTAAATTTAAATAAGTATGGGGATACGACAAGACTTGAGAAACCCTTCTTCTTCCAAGGCACACACAACACAACAATCAGCGCAAAAGCCCGTTATTCTTGAGGAATTGAATAGCATGATCCTTCACCTATCATGTCTTGTTTTACACCCTGTACTTCGTTGACTGCATGTCTTAGCATGCAACAGTGACATTAATGGCACTAACGTCCAACATCAACTTGGTGTTTTGGTTTAGTAATCTGCATGCCCTAAGCCATTCCCAACCTAACACGTGTTTTTTAACCTGTAACACGCATTTTCCTCGCATCATTCACATGCATCCCCACAATTTGGATCTTCTTCTCCACCCATTGCATTCTTTGAAGTTTGAAACCAGCTTTATCTGGTTACAACTAAGTTTCTCATGGGATATACGCTGTGTATACATTATCTCTATCTTTCTCTGTGTAATGTGTCTGTATCTTTGTTTTTCTTTTTGTTTTCCTTATTTTAAGGATTTCATGAACTTTAATTTTAGCATAGCGGCGTAGCTTACAAAAAGAACATTCCCTCAAATATATATGAAGATTTAATTTCTATATATTGACGATGGTTTATTTTTTTACACATCTGTTTACCATATCTTTTTAGATATGTTAAGTGTAAGTGTTAAAGCATTTTACTGTAAGTGCATAGAAATTAACCTCTATATATAAATTAAAATCTTTATGCAAATAACCTTTTCCTATGTGGAACTTTTGTTTTTGAATATTTCTTTTTGAGATTATAGAACGGAGTCCATAACCATTTTTTTAATAGAAGAGGCTTGTTTAACAAGACAAAATTGAGTTTATACCATATACTCCCTCCGTTTTAAAATGAATGTCGTTTTAATAAAATAAAATTGTTTTAAAATGAATGTCATTCTCACTTTTCAATACACTATTAATTTTTTTTTCCAATAGTACCCCCTAATTATTACTATGCACACTACTTCCAAAGTGACGCATTTTACTTTAATTTATAATGATGGGAAATGCACTAATAGTTAACAAGGCTATTTTATTAAAAGTGTCGTGTCTATAAACAACATTATTGCATTTCTTAATATGTGTGTAACAACCTTAAACGACACTCATTTTAAAAACGGAAGGAGTAATTTATAAGGGTTATGCTAACAAGTGCCCTTAGGACACTTGTTAAAGATTTTAAAAAGAAAATAATTGTGAAATTTCATGTAAAAAAAAATTGCTTTTTAATCTTTCAATAAATTGAATGGACAATTTCTAAGATAAAATTGTTACTTTAAACTCCTTAACAAGTGCTCTTAGGGCTCTTAGAACACTTGTTAGCATTTACCAATTTATAATAGCATATTAATTCATATTACAATCATAAATTTGTTTGATAAATTTTTTTTTCTCACAAGTTTCTATTTTTTTTTTTATCGGCTTCATACTCTTTTTTATTCAAATGTGTCGTATCATTTTTTTCTCTCAACTTTTTTTTATCATCAAAATTGATAGTATTATCGAAGAGAATGAGAGAAGTACAAACAATATTTTTCTTTCTAATTAATTAAGAGAAGTATAAGGGATACTCAACCCACCAAAATACCATAAACAACATCCTAAAAAAGAAGACAACTAAGAAGGTTCACAAACCACTCATAATGCAAACAAGGGCACCCCTTTCTACAAGAAAGGAACCATTTTCAAGGGGATACTTTAATATCATTGATTATATCTACTATACCAACTTTTTTATCCGCATATTTTTTCTCGTTTCTAGCCTCCCAAATCTTCTAAACGGGTGTAGTATGTCATATTAACATTAAGCCATTTTGGTGCCTTTTGTTGAGAGAAGAGGAATAAAAATAATCAAAAAGAGGGGTCATAGAACCGGGAAGCACCACTCCCGTTCCCACCCATTTGAAAAATCATACCACACCGAGCTTGAAAACTTGCACCTACAAAATAGATGGTCTTCCACCTCTAGGGATCCCGTGCATCAAACACAGTCACCATCCAAACTATTGATAAGAATTCTCCTATTTGCTAAATTTCCTCTAGGTGGAAGTCTTCCAAGAAAGAGTTGCCAAACAAAAGTTTGAACTTTAGGCGGAGTGAAACTTACCCAATTAGCTTTCAATCCTTTTGCAATGCTGGAAACTAAACTTTCTATGGTAAGATACTTTTTATCAAGGGCCACATACAAAGATTTGACCGAAAAACACGCATTCAAATCTAACTATCACCTTCATGCCAACTAAGAACCCCTCAATCTAGTCCCATAAATCATGAAATAGAGATTTTCCCATAAAAAAAAGTTCCTCCACCACTTCAAGTCCCAACTCCAAAACCCTTCCACTTCTCTCAACTAAATCCTTGTTATCTTTATTAAATATATTTATTTATGGTAAATTAAGAGTAAAAGCCATCAAAGAGATCATAAGACATAAAAATTAGGTTAACACTCCTTCTAGCCTCTAATCATATGATAATTGCTCATATATAAATATTTTAAAAAGAGGGAAATATATACAAGAGGGTAACCAGGCCTTTTCCCAAAACAAAAGAAAAATGTTTAATTACATTTTTGGTCCTCGCATTTTGACCAGCTCACGAAAATGGTCCTACCTCTTTTAAATCGAACAAAATCGTCCCTAAACTATATGTTTTTTGCAATTTTAGTCCTACCTCCTATTTTCAACTCCAGAAACGCAGAGAAATGACAGTTTTAAACCTACCCTCTATGCTCAACCATTAAATAAACAAGGAATAAAACATGTTGGTACAAGAAATCCATTTTATTCAACACACTAACCAAAAAAACCTAATTTCTAAGATATGTTTCAAATTAGAGTTTTTTTTGGTTAGTGTGCTGAATAGAGTAGATTCCTTGTACTCACATGCTTTATTCCTTGTTTATTTCATGGTTGAGCATAGGGGGTAGGTTTAAAACTGCCTAAAACTGTCATTTCTCTGCGTTTCTGGAGTTGAAAATAGGAGGTAGGACTAAAACTGCAAAAAACATGATAGTTTAAGACGATTTTGTTCGATTTGAAAGAGACAAAACCATTTTCGTGAGCTGGTCAAAATGCAAGGACCAAAAGTGTAATTAAGCCAGAGAAAAAGTACACAAAAAAGACATAATAAGCAAAAATGAAAATTAAGAAGACCACAACAGTCCCTAACAAATTCCTCTCTGAGACTAGTCGGTAAAAAATCCCACCAACTCAAACTTGAAGAATTATGATTCAGGCTAGCAAGTTTGTTAGCACAAACATTATCTTCTTTGTATATATGTGAGAATATATAGGTCAAACTAAAGCAATTGCTCTCACTACCAAAAAAATAGAGAACACTACCAAAAAAAAAAAAAAGCAATTGCTCCATCCGTAGTATATGTTTATTAAATATTAATTAAACATATATTTTTATGTAATTCCATATATATATTTATAATGTGGTTTAACCCCTAATTTACTAAACACCGTAAACTCAACTAGTTTATCTGCGATCAGCTATAATTAACTAATTGATCAGCTATCAACTTTTAATTTTTTCCAAATGAAGCCTAATTAAAACCTTGTACATGTGTGGATTTACACTTTAAATTTGCACAAAGTGATGTTGCCTAATCCCTAAAAAAAAAGTAGTAACACGGCCTTTCAAAAAAAAAAAAAAAAAGTAGTAACACGGCATTACAAAATAAAAATGCAGTACCACTAATGACATGGGAGAAGAAGAGGTTTACTTTGCCATAAAGTATGCATATCTATCAAACTTATTGTCGCCAACTTCGATAAAAAGAAAAGATACTGATGATCCTAGAACCTTGACGAGATCGGGTCTCCTTTTCTGTTATTTTTCACTTACTCGTATTCAAGGTGGATTTTTTGACTCACGAAGAGCCATAGCTCAACAAAGAACAACAGATAGAATTTGCTACCGGATTTTGCTACTGATTTTATCAGCAGCTATTTCAAAGTGTATTGGCTGCCGATTAACGGAAACATCTAAAATACATTCTTTCGCCACAATTGTCGTCTTTGATACGTTACATTTTCTAGATATAATATTAAAATTAAATTAATTGTAATTATTTTTATATTATAATCTATATTAATTATAAGATACATTAAATATTACTTCATCCGTCCCATATTATATGACCTAATTGATTCTATCACGTATGTCAATGCACACTTTTGTACTTAAATATCTTTAATAATATATTAAAAAAATTATGAAAATTTGATATTTTGAAAAATATTCATCGTTACGAATCCAACAAGATCTTATATGCTATATTTTGTATTTATATATTAGTAGAAAAATGGAGTTAAAATATGTTATATGAATAATACATTTTTTTAAATTAGGTCATTTAAAATGGGACAGAGGGAGTAATATTTATAAATCTTAAAAGAACATTACTCTCTGTCTCTCACCACCTCTTTCGTTGTCCTTTGTCACCGATCAAATTCATCATCTCCGATCGAATTCGTCATCTCCGATCAATCTCCGATCAAATTCGTCATCTTCGATCAAATTTGTCTTCTCCGTTCGAACTCGTCATCTCCGATCGATTTTGACTCTTAATCGATATTCTCCAATCGACAGGTTCGTAAACCCTAATTGCAAGGCTCGTTCTTCTCTGATTTCCATGTACCAGTTTCCCAAGCTTGTAATTCACTGATCTATTTCCATTATTATTCCTTTTTCCTTCGATTTCATTTCCTTGTTTGTGATTATTCATCTGTTGATTATGTGCCAGTTGTTCGAATCTCTATCGAAGCCTGTTTCCGTTGATTCAATAGATCTCGATGATGAACAAGGTATGTATCATGCATGCAAAAACCAATTGAGGTTTTGAATGTCTTGATTTGTGTTTCCTTTACTTTCTTTCAATTTCTGTTCCAATTAGAGGTTTTCAGCAAACCGTTAGTGATTGAGATTTGGATATCAAGGCACAATTACTAATGCATATTTAATGTACTCACCATTGCAACATTTTTATCATTGCAGTTTGGATTTTGATTCTATCTATGTGGAGTAGTTAATTATTTGGATGTTTTTGAATAATTTGTCACAAAAGTGTATTTTATATGGTTAATATCCAATGTCACCAATAGTCACTTGTATTTAGTGTAGGTATCACTGTGAGACACCAGATACTTCTAACTGAATCATCATTTTCTCGAATTATTATCGGTGTCAGTGTCAGTGTTTGTGGTTCATAGGTTATATGTGGAATAGCTAATTATTTGGAGGTTTTTTTATACTGTTGTATAAGAAAGCTGATTTTATTATATGGTTAATATTCAGTGTCATTTGTTCTTTGATCCATTACATTTTCTTGTATTGAATCTTGATCCTTTTGACCTCTCTCAAGGTTGCTTTTGATTGCTTTTCATGATAGTTAGTACTGTTGAGATTTTAATTTTCTCTTAACTTTAAAGAAGGTAGAAATGGTGGTTAAGTGAAGTGTTGCTTCTTTATATTTTGGACATTTAGTTGTGCCTGAGATGTAGTCGTGTAGGTGTTGTTGTCTATGTTTTGTTTCCTGACCAGGTGCAATTTATCACAGAGGTTAAATATGATGAATGTTAGTTTCAAGTCTACCTGATTGCATATCTGTGTCTGGTGTTGACACCACGTTTTGGAGAAGGCGGAGAAGGATGAAACCATGTGTGTCGTTCTCCTTATGATAAGAAAAAGATTGTTGGGGCGACGACCAAGCTTGGAAATGTTTTAAATTGCTAAAGCTTTTATATACGTTAACTGTATGTTTATCCATAAAAATAAAGAAAAAATTATTTTACTTGACTTGGTTGTGTATTTGTGTCTATATTTCATTGAATTCTATGATATATTTACTTGACTTGGTTTTTTATGTGATATGAATATGTATATGGCCAATGCCGGTTAAGAGTTCATGCAGAAACAATTTATATATCTCTATGTATTTGACTATGTAAAACAGAGAATGAGAGTATTTGAATCGAGGATGAGAAATTGTACTATTTTCTAAATATTTTTTTGAATCATTGTTCTCTATCCTTTTGTATATCTTCACCAATATCATATTGTATGTAGAGTTTTTTGAGCAATTTAGGACTGATTTTGGGTGTATTAGGGAAGCATGGTTTTATGTTGCTGACACATGGCTACCTGTGTGTTGTTTTGCAGGTATAGTGGTGGTTTCAGTGATCTAGAATATGGTCCCTAACACCGATGTGCAGAGGAGTCGGGATTTCAGACAACTCTCAGATTGTAAAAGGGTGTTCCGAAAGAGAAGGAACAGGTTTTGAGATGTCTTTGAATGATCAAGGTAACGGGTTTTTCAAGTCAGGAAATTCAAATTTTTTAACTTTTTTCATTTGCGCATCGTTTTTCACTTGATTCAGTTGTTGGATTTTGGTTTTTTATGTTGTTTTGTCACTACATTGTGGTTTTCTTGATCTGGTTGTCGCTTCATGGTTGTTATCAGTAATTATTTAACGTTTGTTGAATTTTCAGATGTTGTTATTGTTTAATTTGTTTTTGGAATACTTTTGTTGCAGATACATGAAGCAGTTGCACGCGAGGAGTCCGAAGTGTTTAAGGCAGGGATTATAATTAAAGAATTCCGACGAGGTCCTGGGAATAAGAAATCTTCAGTGGCACCTCCCAAGTCCTTGGAGCAGCCATAGCTGCTAGAATTGATGAAAGATGATCTCTTGACTTTTCTCTCTTATTCCACCTGCTTACCTGGTATCTTGTCATTGCTAAACTTGAAATCCTTCTGTTGTTCTATCGGTATGTTAGCCTTAAGTGAGTATAGTCTATGATATGCTTCTATTGAAACTACACTGCAATTTTTTGTTTCATCATTGAAAGGGGGAATTCATTTTGGTCATGAAAAATTTATGAATTTATTGTGCGATCCATTTTTTCCATTAAATAATATTGTGGGAGTACTCATAAATGATGAAAAATTTCCACATTATGGACAATAGCAACAGAAAAGGTCAAGAAAGAACAATTTCTGGTTTATAAAAATGGATCGCCCAATAAATTCATAAACTTTTCATGACCAAAAGGAATTCCCTTTTTCCATGATGAAACAAAAAATTGCAGTGTAGTTTCAATAGAAGCATATCATAGACTATACTCACTTAGGGCTAACATACCGATAGAACAACAGAAGTATTTCAAGTTTAGCAATGACAAGATATCAGGTAAGCAGGTGTAATAAGAGAGAAAGTTCAAGAGATTATCTTTCATCAATTCTAGCAGCTATGGCTGCTCCAAGGACTTGGAAGGTGCCACTGAAGATTTCTTATTCCCAGGACCTCGTCGGGATTCTTTAATTATAATCCCTGCCTTAAACACTTCGGACTCCTCACTGCAACCGCTTCATGTATCTGCAACAGAAGTATTCCAAAAACAAATTAAACAATAACAACATCTAAAAATTCAACAAACGTTAAATAATTACTGATGACAACCATGAAGTAAAAACCAGATAAAGAAAACTACAATGTAGTGACAAAACAACATAAAAAACCAAAACCCAACAACTAAATCAAGTGAAAAACGATGCCCAAATGAAAAAAGTTAAAATTTTTTGAATTTCCTGACTTGAAAAACTCGTTACCTTGATCCTTCAAAGACATCTCAAAACTTGTTCCTTCTTTTGTCGGAACACCCTTTTACAATCCGAGAGTTGTCTGAAATCCCGACTCCTTTGCTCGTCGATGTTAGGGACCATGTTCTAGATCACTGAAACAACCACTATACCTGCAAAAACAACACACAAGTAGCCATATGTCAGCCACATAAAACCCTGCTTCCCTAATACACAACCAAGTCAAGTAAAATAATGTTTTCTTTATTTTAAGTAAAACATATAGTTAACGTATATAAAAGCTTTAACAATTTAAAACATTTCCAGGCCAACATAAATATACGGTTAACATAATGACCTTTCACACTTGGCTGTCACCCCAACAATCTTTTCCTTATCAGAAGGAGAACGAAACACATGGTTTCATCCTTCTCCGCCTTCTCCCAAATGTGGTGCCAACACAAGACACAAATCTGGAATCAGGTAGACTTGAAACTAACATTCATCATATTGAACCTCTGTGATAAATTGCACCTGGTCAGGAAACAAAACATAGACAACAACACCTTCACGACTACATCTCAGGCACAACTAAATGTCCAAAATATGAAGAAGTAACAATTCACGTAACCACCATTTCTACCTTCTTTAAAGTTAAGAGAAAATAGAATCTCAACAGTACTAATTATCATGAAAAGCAATCACAAGCAACCTTGTGAGAGGATAAAAGGATCAAGATTCAATACAAGAAAATGTAATGGATCAAAGAACATATGACACTAAATATTAACCATATAACAAAAATGGTTTCCTTATACAACAGTATAAAAACCTCCAAATAATTTGCTATTCCACATATAACCTATGACGCAGACACCGATAATAATTCGAGAAAATGATGATTCTATTATAAGTATCTGGTGTCTCACAGTGATACCTACACTGAATACAAGTGACTATTGGTGACATTGAATATTAACCATATAAAAAACACTTTTGTGACAAATTATACAAAAATATCCAAATAATTAACTACTCGACATAGGTAGAATCAAAATCCAAACCTCAATGATAAAAATATTGCAATGGTGAGTACATTGAACATGCATTAGTAATTGTGCCTGAAATCCAAATCTCAATCACTAACGGTTGGCTGAAAACCTCTAATTGGAATAGAAATTGAGAGAAAGTAAAGGAAACACAAATTAGGACATTCAAAACCTCGATTGGTTTTTGCATGAATGATATATACCTTGTTCATCATCAAGATCTATTGGATCAACGGAAAGAGGCTTCGATAGAGATTCGAACAACTACACATAATCAACAGATGAACAATCGCAAACAAGGAAATGAAATCGAAGGAAAAAGGAACAATAATGGAAATAGATCAGTGAATTACAAGCTTGGGAAACTCGCATATGGAAATCGGAGAAAAACGAGCCTTGCAATTAGGGTTTACGAACTCGTCGATTGGAGATATTGATTAAGAGTCAAAATCGATCGGAGATGACGAATTTGATTAGAGATTGGTCGGAGATGACGAATTTGATCGGAGATTGATTGGAGATGACGACTTCGATCGGAGATGATGAATTTGATCAGTGACGAAAGTCGACGAAGGAGGCGGTGAGAGACAGAGAGTAACGTTCTTTGAAGATCGGTAAATATTAATATTTAATGTATTTTATAAATTAATATAATTAATATAAATTATAATATAATAATAATAAAAATCAATTTAATTTTAATATTATATCTAAAAAATGTAACGTGTCAAAGACAATCGCGGCAAAAGAATGTATTTTAGAGGTTTCCGTTAATTGGTAGCCAATACACTTTGAAATAGCTGTTGATAAAATCAATTGCAAAATCCGGTAGCAAATTCTATTTTTTCTTGTAGTGTTTCTTTGTCCCGAATGTAAAACTATTTAGAAAATTTCAAACACAAATAATTTCTTTTTTAAAATAATCCTATTTAAAATACTCCTTTTTATTAATATAATTGTCTGACCTTTTTGAAAAATAAGGAAGAAAATGGTCAGGCAAGGCTGGACAAGAGGAACCAACTACCCCCACCAACTCCACCGAGGCTTCGCACCCACAACATAACATACTCTTACGGTACCAGCACATGAAGGTTGCGCCTACCACTTATATGAGAACCAAAAGGCTTCAAGGACTATTATCGAGGAACCATTTCCAAGAGGAGAACTTCACTTATTCCACGAACAACTCAGCCGAAGTCCCTCCAACAAAGATTATATCATTGTGGGAGTCCAGGACAGTCCACTCAACAGCAAGTCAAACCAATAATAAACCTAGACCGACTCTCTTACAAGACCCAGTGCAAAAAAAAAAAATGTCAAATTGACCTAGATTGGTCAAATGCGAGACTAACTCCTACCTAACCCCCTAGCTATACCGTATAGATATGGAGGATGACCTCACACGAAAAGCACAAATGATCAGCTGACTCCTATGACACAACAAAAAACACAATTTGTACTACCCGAACACACAAACACCCTCCTCTTGAAAAAGATTTTGACGAGTAGGCAGCCTATCTTGAATCAGTTGACAAGAAAAGACCGCTACTTTGGATGGAGCCTTAGAATTCAACATGCACACATTTGGAGAGAAAATAATAGGCTGACTTCACTAAGAACACCCTACTAGGATCAAGCTTCTAGAAATAGGAGTCAATCGAATTTTTAGACACCAGACCTTCCATTGTAATGAAAATTGTTGTTCACACATTTGATAGGGCTGAAAAACACAAGTAAATTACTCAAATGCCCCGACAGTTAACTTCCGAGGAAAACCTCAGCAGTTAACTGCCGATGTTCTGTTATAAGAACAGAATAGACATAGGAGTTTCCAAAACTCCACTGTTACGTTTTTGGTTCTCCTAGGTGCGATTTTCAACTATTTCAAGCCATTTGAAGCCAATGTCAATCACAAAAACAAGTAAGTTTTTTGAATTCTATTGCATTGTTGTTTTGTGGTTGAATTGTTATTTTTTTTTTGTTAAATTTCGATTATATAGGTTTTATTGATTTTACGATTTTATGATATGTTAGATTTATGTTTAGGTTTTATTGTTTTGACGATTTGTTGTAGAATTGTTAAAATTGTTAGAACTGTTAGGTTTAGGTTTTATGATTTAAGTACAGTTTAGGTTAGAATTGTTAGAATTTTTTAGGTTTAGGTTTAGGTTGTTATGAATTGTTATAATTGTTATAGAAGTTTTATTGAATTGTTAAGTTTAGGTTTTGATGAATTGTTGTAGAATTGTTAGAATTGTTTAGGTTTAGGTGTACGTTTTGATGATAGTTTAGGTTTAGGTTTAGGTTTTGATTTTTTGATTTTAGGATTTGATGGCATTGTTGTTTAGTTTAGGTTTTGATCGCCAATTTTTTTTTATGTAGTTATGTCTCAGAATCAGAACCAGGGTAGCGTTCGGGGTGATGACAAGAAGAAAGTTAAATTGCCTATGACATGGCACAAAATTGTTTGTGATGGTTTTGAAAAAAAGAAGGGTTCGAAGGTGCCGGTGTACAATTAATCGAGGTTGAGGAGGAGCGGGAGGACATGCTATTATGGTCCTCAACCAAAAGAAGGTGCACCAGGGACTGTAGCGAGCAACCCGATTGACTTGTGTGACGAAGAAGAATGAATGTAATGACTTCTAATGCCTAATTATTTTGGATTTTTTTTATGTTTTTTTTTGTGTCGCGCACATTTTGCTTGACATTATGGTACTCTGAATAAAACCGTGTTTTGAATAATTTCGATTAAAATCGCGTATTTCGATTTAAAACGCGTATTGAATAATTTCAATTAAAAATTGCGTATTCAAATAAACACTAATTAAGTCCAACGTGAATTCGAATAAAAGTTGCGTAATGAATAAATAAATTCGAAAAGTTGTAAATTCATTACATTACATTACATTCGGAAATATACCTTCTAACTGCAATCTTACCTTTGAATGGGGTAAATTCAAACTTGCTAAACAGTAGGACTCCGATATTCGACCGACATTTCCATTGTTCCATTCAAAAGATTAAATTCTTGTTAGGCTTGGTTTAAATGACGGTATTCAAGTGTCAAAAGAATGAGGTCCATTCCTTGACACTTCAATACCTTCATTTAAACTAGCCTACCAAAAATTTAATCTTTTGAAAGGAACAATAGAAATGTCGGTCGAATATCTGAGTCCCGCCGTTTAACAAGTTTGAATTACCACATTCAAAGGAAGACAATTGTTGTAGTTGGAAGTTGCATTTCCATACCTACTCACGATCTTTTGGCGGAATCAGACTCTTGATAATATCTTCAGTTGATCTCAGCAACGTTACCCGCATATCGATCCACTGGAACATGTTGTGCTCCCAAAACATGTTCTTCACATTTTCGTCGTTCGTTAATTCCACCCAAGTGAATGATATTCTCCCCTCGTCGAGCATTGGACGTTTATACCGAACGTATTTCACCCTCCTTGTGTCTCTGGGGTTGACTCCTTGGTTGAATTCATTCAGTTGATCCTTGAGACCTCTTAATGTTACACCAAGGTACCGAACCTTCAATCTTTGAGGTTCTCTGCCGTTGAATTATGAATGAACGTCGATCCACCCGGCCATTGTTTCAAATCTACACAATAAGAAATTGAAAACAATCAATGAAAAACTCATTCAAACATTTCATCAAACACTTGGAGTGTAAATTATACATAAACCCTAAAATAATAAAAATAACCCTAAAATGTTTTACCTAAAAAAAAAAAAATATATAAAATATAACAAATTATTCAACTTATATCTACTCTTGAAATAAATCATATATCTTACATGTAAATCTACTTAAAAACTAAAATAAAAATAAATATAAAACATCAAAATAAAGAATAACCCTAAAATTGTAAATTATAACATAAACATCATGCAAACATTTTAACTACATTAATAAACTAACACCTACTCTAAAAATGAATTATAACATGTAAATCTACTCAAAAACTAAACTAATTTAAATCTACTCAAAAACTAAAAAAAAAACATTTATAACAACTAAAATGTAAGTTAATAGCTTTTGTGATTTTGTTGAATAAATTTGGTAGAATTTGGTTGGGGTTTTTAGAGAGATTTTGATAGAGATTTGAAATGTTTTTTGTAAAATGAGAGTAATAATGGATGAGAGAGCTTCTGCTAGATTTGTAGCTGAAACGCATTGTTAGTTAACTGTCGAGGTTTTCCTCGGTAGTTAATTGCAGCTGGTTCCAATAAAATTCGGCAGTTAACTGCCGAGGGGCATTTGAATAATTTACTTGTGTTTTTCAGCATTGTCAAATATGTGAACAACAATTTTCCATTGTAATAACCAATTTCTCCACCAAGTCTAACTCCCTTGTCGATAAATCCATCCTCCATATGATCAGTACCACACCTGCACCCTTTCCACCCAGAACTCCATATCCCCCACCTTCTCTCCACACTAATCTCACACCTAAAGAACATATGGAACCTCACCCTCAACGAAGCCCCTTCGACCCACATATCAAACCAAAAGGAAGTTAGTTTCCATCCCCAACTTTCATAGCCACACCATATGCAAACCAATCATTTTGTGGCCCCTCCTTGGTTCCAAAGAAGGACACATCGTTCCACCAAAGCGAACTCCACCGCAGCTCGTCCACCTTGCTCTTTACAACAAATGTAATTATGCCCTCTTAACCTTGGAAGATCTCTCATGCTTCCATTTCATAGAATTCCAAATATCCTTCGACGTTTCTTTTTTAAGATTCATTTCAAGAATTGTGTTATCTATAGATTGAAACAAATAATTATTGGCTTTGAGATCATTCAAATATTTTGATTTGCTCCGCCGTTGGATTCGTCGGAGGAGTGAACACTCCATTATCATTCAAGTTAGTACTCTTTTGAACATAGAAATTCTCCATTAGCATAATATTTTATTAAACTATAATATACCAAATATAAAAAGGATACCCTCTTTTGAGCTAAATTTTTTTAATAGATGGATGTCAAATGTCCCAATCATCATCATTTTAATTGTACTATGGCTATTTTAGCATTTGAATGAATAAAGCTTATTTTTTTTGTAAAATAAAAGAGGATCCACTATTTTGTGCTGAATATTTTCTTCCATTTTTATCCTTTATTTAGCTAATTTATTTAAAATATTATTTAAATTATCAATTAAAAATTAGTTGAGCCTCGTCATGATAGGAACAATCTACCACAATATGAGGAAGAATCTACAATAATAGGAACAATTGGACACACTATAAAAAAAAAAAAAAAAGAGTGTGATATTTGAACAACTATTTTTGACAACTATCATGATAACTTCTTTTTCCTCTCTTTCTATTGGTAAAAAACAATGGAGAGAGAAAAATGAAGAGAGAAAATAAAAACATAATGTAAGTATGAAAGAGAGAGTTGTCAAAAAGTTGTCCCAAAATGGTTATACATATATCATTTCTAAAAAAAAAACTTACTTTGACCATGTGTAAAAAATATTGTGTTTTGGTGTAACATTTTTTCTTCTATTATTTTTTACCATTTTATCGTCCGTTGGCAATAAAAGCAAAATGAAAAATATTTTAGTACCCATCTTGACACTAGTCTATATATCTATACTATATATAAAGAGAACACATGGTTTTGGACTGACTTTTCCACTTTCAATTATACCCTTAAACAAATTTGACTATAAGAATGTTGTTTTGTTTGTGTTATTTAAAAAAATAAGAATTTATATTATATTTGTTACGATATCAATGAAAAAGATAAGTATAGTTTGTTACAATATGAAAGTGTAAAATATCTATTATCTACTAGTATTTAGACGGGCACTTTGTGCCCGTCTGTCAGGTTTTCTTATTGCATCAGTGCATATAAAATATAAATTACGTACAATAGTTTTTATGAAATTCTGGTTCAAATTAATTTCATTTTGATTAAAATTGAGATTAATTTATCTTTTAGTCCCCTAAATAATTTCTTGTTTTCATTTTGGTCCTAAATCTCGTAAAATCAATGTTTTGGCCCCTTATGTTTGTCTCCGTTATTCAAATAAATCTCTGGTTGTTAACTTATAAGTGACTGATTGGACCGTCTTGAAAACAGGAAAGGAACTTGACCCTTACCGCAACCTACCATTAGAACCAAAGTTATCAAACAAAAGTGTAATTCTTGCACGAAGTAAAAGATGATGAGCATATTGTCAAGACACACGAAATGTCGAGAAAAATGTCAAGACATCGTGACAACACAAATAACAAACCAAGATAAATGTTGAAAGTAAAAGGCATAATTTAGTTGTTGATCCAGTTCGATGCAACGTCACCTAAATCTGGGGGCTACCAAGTCAGGAAGGAAATCCACTATAATAGTATTGATTCAAAGTCCTATGTGAACAACATCTGGTTCACTGCCTTCTCACTTAATCACTACCCGTGTTATTTATATCTAAGATTCTCTTAGATAAGAGACCTCCCTCTCACTTCCTCTCTATCACTCTACATGTGATAAGGACAAAACACAAAGAAAATGGAAACACTCTCCGAGAAACATAATCCACTCTTACTTAAAAGCTTACAACTGATTCAAAAAATACAACTCAACTACAAGTCCAACTTAAGCATCAAGATGATACATGAGTTACCCACAAATAACAATGGACAGACAAAAACTCTGAATGACTATTTTGTAAATGACGGCTTCAATAATGTTCTTAGGTCTTGAGTGTTCACTTATATAGCCTGAATACATAATGGGCTTGATGAGCAAATTGGGCTAAACACACAACTGATCCAATACGGTCTTCAACACAATATTTCTAAAGCATATATATTGTTTCCTTAAATGTTACAACATCTCACTTAAGAAACACGGTAAAGCTAAACCGCCTATAAGTGCTTCTAGGAAACACACGATTCTTGGTCAACACTCCATGTGTATCAAATCTTCATAGAATCTTCTGAGATCTCATGTTTAAAACAAATCTCCAAGAAAGCGAAACAAGGTACGCTATGATGTAGTACCAACATGTCAAGACATCTTGTCCAACATCTTAACTGTGACCCTAACCGCGACCCTAACTGCGACCTGTCGGTAGAACCAACACTATAAAATTTCTTGACCCAAGAACCAACACTATAATCTTCAAATTGTGATTTGAGAAGTACACGAGTTTCTTATTTATAGCCTAGACTTGGAATACTAGAGATAAATTTCCACTACCATGCATTTACCAAATACGTTGATAAGTGCATGTTTATTACCTAGAGAATAGACAGTAACATGATTAAAATTCCCACTAGGCACTATAATTACCTAGATCGTTACGTTGAAGCATTTAGATAGGCTAGGAGAATACAAAAGATCATCTAAAAACCCACCCAAAAACAAAAAACAAAAATTACATATTAAAATGAAGAAAATTGGACTTTTAATGGATGTTTTATTTGGCACCAATCAGCCCACTAAGGGTTCTTGTCATGTGAATTTCTTATAGGTTTCCTTCCACATGCTTAGTAAACTCCTGATCTTATCATTCTCCCCCTCTTCAAGATGACTTGCCGTCAAATCCAAACCTGCATATAATGAAAGTGGATTATGTAGAAAAATTTCTCCTTGTAATTTTTGGACATAATCATATTTTCATAGCTCATAATTGTTTTCCACTTGATGTGAAAATTCTTCTATATTCATTTGATTGCTTTCATGACTTGGAGAAGAAAGGTTAGTATATTTAAAAATATTAGAATAATTTCAATACTTAACCACATAAAACAATCTAGATAAAGGTATTAGTGTAATATTAGGCCAAAAATTCCCAACATTTTTCTCTTTCTTTTTATTCACCTTATTCTCTTCAATTTCCTTACAATCTTATTTCCCCTCTACTTTTTTCTCCTCATGAACTTCTTTTCTCTCTTTGTTGTTATCACTCTCTTTTTTCTCGATCACTCTCTTCTGCTTTTCCTCATTGACCAAACTCTGAACCATTTCTTTTATGGTCTCTCTTTTCATGATTTGATCTTGATCCAATTGATCACATGTAAGAGTGATTTGACGAGTTTTAAATGAAAATGTGTATGCTTTGGTGTGTCGATCATACTTTGCTCGACGTTGTTGATGCCACAGAAGCCCAAGTAACAAATCCCTCGTTTTGGAAGGCACCACATCACATATAACCCCATCTTCATATTCTCCAAGTATGAATGACAATCGTACTTGTTTCGTCACGAGAACATCAACCATATCTTTAAACTCTGGATCCTTGAGACTATAAAGAATATATAGTTTTGGATGCTTAAGAATCGAAAATCCCCACTTCTCCACCATTGTTGTACTTACCATGTTGATCCAATATTTTCTATCAATATACAAGCCACAAACTTTATCATTCACAAAACATTTTGAAAAGAATATATTCTTCTTTTCGTTCGTTTCCATGAAGAACCGTTGAGAAAATAAAAAGGAGTAAAAAATCGAAACTTTTTATTTTTTTTTCCTCCTATTTTCGCTTAAAAATACTTTCTCCTTTTTTTTTCTCTTCAGTATTTTTTGATTTTTTTTTTGTATTAGCACTTTTTTTTTGTTGTGAAAATAGGAAGAGTAGATAAAGTGATATTGATGTTACACAATTCAAAAATAGAATTGACTCAAAGGAATAAAACAAGAAATATGACACAAAATAAAAACAATTAACAACGATGGAACCTTTTTTTTGTATTTTTTTTTAAGAAAATAAGATAATCTAAGATATATAACACCTGATTTCAAGAGGCAAAGCTCTGATACTAACTGATACGTGACCGATTGGATCGTCTTAAAAACAGGCAAGGAACTTGATCCTAACCGCGACTTGCCGGTAGAACCAAAATTATCAAACAAAAGTGCGACCCTAACCGTGACCTGCCGGTAGAACCAACACTATAAAAGTTTTTGACCCAAGAACAAAGGGAAAGTTCTCACAATATAGAAAACTCAAATATATTAATCTTTATATTGTGATTTGAGAATTACATGACTTTCTTATTTATAGCCTAGGCTTGGAATAATAGAGATAAATTCCCACTACCATGCATTTACCAAACACATTGATAAGTGCATGTTTATTACTTAGAGAATAGACACTAACATGATTAAAATTTCCACTAGACACTATAATTACCTAGATCGTTACGTTGAAGCATTTAGATAGGCTAGGAGAATACAAAAGCTCATCTAAAAATCCACCCAAAAACAAAAAACAAAAATTACATATTAAAATGAAAAAAATTGGACTTTTAATGGATGTTTTA
>Ga0315914_1004412_pt1 | contig 21076 bp, 15 predicted proteins | sample MpolenodulesMG_FD_203920 | JGI IMG/M metagenome (GOLD analysis project Ga0315914, IMG submission 203920) | Medicago polymorpha root nodule microbial communities from Los Angeles, California, United States - elongated nodules | ecosystem: Host-associated > Plants > Roots > Nodule | place: USA...
ATCACGCTACAAACTCAGACTGTAATACTCGAATAATAAACAAGCCACATTTATGACATTTAATATGATAAGGAAAAATTAAAACCTGAAAATTATTCAGTTCAGCATCGCTAAGAGCACCATCTCTGTCATGGTCACAGAGGGTAAAAATCCTCTTCAAAGCTCGCTCACATCGAGGTTTTAGAGTATGTGACTTCTGATCAAATAAAGGAGCCATGGGATAAAGAGCAGCCTTTTGTGCAAAGTAGAAAACTTCAAGGACCTTCAAAAAGGAAATTTAACTATAATTGCATGAAACAAAATCCAGATATAGTTGTAGCATTTATTTCAAAAAAGGAGGAATTTGATTGCAATAGTATGGATAAAAGATACCTGGATAAGCCTATATGCTGAACACTCAAAGTATGCTTCAATCTCGTGGAACTGTAGCATTATTTGCGACATCCCATGTTCTAGATTTTCCTGCTGATTTTCATCTCGCAGATCAAGCTTACAGCCAACCACTATAACAGGAACTTTGACCTATTCATGAAGTTCAAATATTGATGTCAAGCATACATTCTCTGAAAATGAAAATGCAAACATTTCATGTGAATTTGATATTGATGAAGTGTACAATTAAAAAATTTATACAAGCAAGTGCATATGAACAAATGTTTTTATACAAAAGATTAAAGTAACTGTTTTAACAGTTTATAATGATCTATATCAAGTTTGGTCAATTTTTTTATCTATATCGAGTCTTCCCCTTCCGTTCTCGTAGAATATTAATTCTATCTCTCCACCAATCTATCTCTTCACTTAAAAAGGGTGGCTAAAGAAGCTGCAACTGAATATAGAGAGTACTTGAGATGCAAACACAAGAAAAGAACCTTTAAATCGCGAAGAAGAGGGAGCCAAAATGTAGTTAGATTTGTAAGTGTATTAGGCCGATCACATGCATAAGTGAGGACAACAACGTCAGCCCGCTTAATTTCTTTAAAAACTCTATCACTGTCCTCAATACTGCAACAATAATAACAATAACAAGCACAGCAAGAATAGAGTGAAATAGTGAAGGTAATAAAATTAAGGTAAACATCGCCCAAGCAATAGCTTCGATAAAAACATAAGTATGAAATTGAAATCGCATTTGATAAAAGATTGCAAAATGTAAACTTTTATGTACTTTCTTATTAGACATATAGGAAACATAAACTAGGAAGCACTGACTTAGGCACAAACATTGAATAGGATACCGGCAATAATTTGAAAATGGAAGAAATTGAATGTAACTACATGTCATTTTCATTTGATGTGTTTGACGCTAACTAGTGCGGCACACCAGACTCGCTTTTAATCTCAAGTGTCTTGCTAAATCACATAAACATAATGTCAAAATAACTTAACATAATGTAATGATACAGCTAAAAAATGAAGCAGAAACACTGGTCTCAAGAGGAGAACATTCAGGTACAGGATAGTGCTTACTGCTTAATCTGGCTCCATGATCAAACACCAACTCCAAAACAAGAAAAGTTGTATATTTAATCATAAAGGAAAAACAACCTTCAAAACAAAAACAGTAACGGATAAAAAGAAACTTTAACTCTAAACTTTAAAACCTATGGTCAAGATGGGAACATTATGAATAAAAATATCCATGACATGTAAATTTAATGAGTAAAAAAATACCAAATTAGTTTTCGACTTTCAAGGACACTCTCAAATAAGTCAAATTGTACTGATATTAGTCCTTATTACATCGTGTTAAAGACTAAATTGATCGTATATGGTTAAATACAAGCACCAAATTGATAATAAGTTATTAAAATATATGAAACTAATCGATAGTAAGTGGTTAAATATAGGACCAACTAGTGAGGGACCATTTTTGGGATATTAATAATGGAAGCGACTTATCTGAGAGTACCCTACAAATTTTGAGACTTATTTAATGGTTTACTCTAAATTAATATTCGATTTTAAAAACAAACACACTAAACTAAACTCAGTGGGCCATTTGTTCTGAGTGTGAGTCTTCAACTACCACTGTGATTTCGTCTATCTACCAAAAAATATTCCGTGGGCCAAAGCTCATATTTTTCCACGTGCAACTCTTTCATCTTGATCCATATATTTTTTTTCTTCTACACTTCTTCATTCCAATTTTTTTTCAAACATTATGCAAAATAAGTAACGAATGAATGTAAAAAAGAAGGTTAAATTACCGAGTGTCAACGATAGTGATCGGCACATGATCCACACAGTGATGTGTAGGCAGCCTTATGGGACGCAATAAAGGGCCGACATTCTTCTCGAATTTGTTGGAGGCCACGGCGCGAATGAGGGTGGATTTACCGGTTCGTTTGTCTCCGGCGACAACGATACGAACTCCGGTATGATCGGATTTAGACGAAGCTCTCAGCATGGATAATGGAGGAAGAAGAAACCTAAAATTCAAAATGCGAAAGGAAAGAGTGAGTTGGCTACTCTTTATAGTTTTATTTCTTTGAAATATAAATGGTGATTAGTAATGTATTTTTTTTGGTTGGCCGAGTTTTTTGAATTCCGAAACTTGCATATTTTATACATTGTCTATACTAATTGAGCTAAACTCACGATTACATTGATTAGTAATGTATTTTTATACTTGAAAATACATGTGTTATATTTATTAAATGATGTTGAAATGTGTTATTGAATATATGTGTAAAATAATTTTAAAGTTATAATGTATATTTTTAAAGTTATAATGTATATGATTTTTTTTTTTTAAATAAAAGACTAACAATAAAAGTACTTGTCAAGTATAATACTCAATAAATAGTGAGAACCGAACCTACGACCTTACAAGTTAAAAACTTCTTAGCAATTGAATCAACGATATTAATATTTTTTGTTGTGATTTATATTAGCATATTTTTTTTTATATTAGTATCTATAGAAAATGATTTTGATTAAAAAATAAGTTGAACTAGTTTATGTCTCAATATCTTAACAATAAAAGTAATTTATATGTCTTATAAGTCCTAGTTCAACTGACAAAAATGTCGAAATTGTTAGGTCGGACGTCATGACCGGAGTTAGAACCCTAGAACGTCATGACCGGAGTTAGAACCCTAGAACGTCATGACTGGGGTTAGAACCCCGATACCTCCATTTTGTGTGATTCGAAATTTATATTGTTTGAATACTTTGATTCAAAATTAATTTTTGGAGTGCAAATTACAAAAATGGATTTTAACTTGTGAGGAGTTCCATGTGTACTTAAACTTCTTGAAGCCCCATTTTGTCATGGTTGTTGTAGTGGTGTAGGAGTTGAGTTCCCCTCCCATTTTGTTCCCCTTTGCAATCTCAGAATTGAGCTTTCTTCATAATATAGAGATGACCTTTCTACAACCCTATTGTTACTCTATAATTAAACATCTAAAACAATGTTAAGTTTATATTGTTTGAAACTACATATGCGAACAACCTATGTCGTTTGAATGTACACTTTTTTTAAAACACATGTAGTTTTTTAGAAACGTGTTCTCCCAAAACTACACCGTCCACTTTATAGATTCCATAAATTGAAATAGGAGTATTTTATAAATTAAACCAAAAATTAGATCAAATTTACATAAAAATCAATGTAACTAAAAATAAAACTCATTAGGCATCTTTGAAACTAAATCAGCATAAGAACCTATGCCATAAAACTATAAAAGAAACAAGGTTCAATCATATAAGAACAAGAGATTTATTGACTAAACATCAACAAAGAAATCAATAACTTCATATAGTTATGGCAAAGAAGGAAAAAGAACAATTTCTTGCTCACACCTTTTGCATAGAAAAATATGAGGAACTTCTTCATCATTTGGAATTCTAACACACCTAGTATGTTGCCGAATTTCACAAATATCACAAGACACCATTCTCTCACCATCATATTCTTTAGTTCCACAAATGCACTCCACAATTCCCTTCTTTGGATCCCTTTCACATATTTGCTCAACCGTATTGATTCCAATTTCACCACCATGCCAACCTTCAAGTACAAGTTTTCCACCCACTTCAATCATCCCAAAAACCATTTCATTCCCTTTTGCATTCATCAAATTCCCATTTGGTTGCACCACAAAACTCCTTAACCCCCAATAGATTTCCCTAAAATTCCTTTCAACTTCTAGCTTTAAGTCATTAATTGTAGCACAACTTTTCAATGTGATACATTCATAAGGTGGCATTGGAATATCATTGTTCAAATAATACTCACGATCATGCCCTACATTATTAACATTCCTTAACAAAATTGTACAATAAAGATTGCATTTTTCTTTTGATCCTAACTCAACATGCAAAGGAACCTCTCCATAGTCTTTGATAAGATATTTAGTGTCAAGAATTATCCTAGCTGCCAATGGTATAGCTGAAAGAAATTCTGCCCCTATACTTGGTTTTGTGTCAATAAGTATATACTTGTACAAACAAATCATGTCCTTCATAAGTTGACCCCTTGTGATCTTGTACTTCTCCTTAACTTTATTACTACTACTACTACTCATAACCAACTCTTCATGATTACAAGGGTAAACATTAGAAATGTCTTCTAAACAATACTCCAACACTTTTGTAACTGGATTCAAGCTTCGACGGACCAAATAGTTTCCAACAACGTGGTTTCCTAGCGACTTCAAAACAAAATCCAACAAACCAGTGTCTCCGATGTAAGCACGTGCGGCATCTCTCACTTCTTGTCTTGAAATCCACCTGAATTCTGTTCTTTTTAAGGCCTCGACAATGACCCGTGTTGCCATTTCAATCCTTTTAGGGGACCAACGACAATTTGTTTCAACTAAGGTGCTTGTGTTGAAGGAACCAATGCAAGTTTCATGGGGAAGCCGCGACTTGAGCTCTAACATGTAGTGAAATAAGTCACCAAGGGTGACAAGAGAGTGATCAGAAAGTGTTTGGTACCTTGAGAAGATTGATGGGATTTCATGATTGGAATTTGCAATGTGATGTGTGAGTAGGTATAGTGGCATGCTTCTTATTGCTTCTATGGCTTTTTGGTACATTGATTGTGTTACACCAAAACATCCTCGACCAAATTTGTATCCCCAACGACCAAACCATGGCTCACTGTATGCTATTCCATTCACAAGTCTTAGTTCCATGCCTCTTTTTTGTGATGTGTCATTCAAACTCACTTTCCTAACATGTTTGATACAAATTAATCAATTAGTCTTTGTTTACTTATTTCCGATCTTTGCATGACACTTTTTCCTTAATTTACACCAAAAAAAATTATAATTTATTTGTCCAAAATGTTTCACAATTTCTTGGCATATAGTAAAGTAAAAGTGGTAAAGATGTAAAGTCATGCACCATTCTTGGGGATATAAAAAATAATATACAAAAGAGACTGATCATTTGAAGATTTAATCGAGTTGGATTCATGAGTGAAATAATTGTTAATCTGACTTAACTTCCGTCCAAACCGAACTTCGGATTATTAGGGTTATAGTCCTCTTCCCTCAGGATCCGAAGAGTTAACAAAAAAAAAGTGAACAATCTCAATAAAGTGAATTGGGTTGCTCCCACATCACCCACTGTTATTAACATTTAACACCGAGGAATAAACATGTTGACAGATTTTTTTTAAGGATTAAAAAATATGATTTTTTTTTTTTATAAAGACTAAAAATGAAATTGAGGGTATTTATAGGGACCATTTATAGGTAGTATGTATCCGACATATGATACATGAAATAGAGTGTGTATTTGAATATGCCAGAATCACGGTGATCCACTGCGATATTACAAAAACTACAAAGTATAGTTTTTAAAAAATCACGGTGGACCGCCATCATTTTAACATATCCAGTGTCATACCAAACATAGGCATATTATGTTAAAATAGTTGTAGTTTGACTATAATCCCATGAAAAGAATACAACAAAGAGAAAAGAAAGTGTGAATCATGTTGAAACTAATTAAATGGTATTGTTCTTCTTCAAGCAAGTGTTAACGAGGGACACAATTAATTTATCATCTAAGTAGTGAAATTTACAGTACAGTATCATCACAAAATGTGTGAAATGAACTAACCTTGCTTGCAATCCATTGCACAAACGATTCCAAAACTCCATGATCTGGTTACCACCCAAATTGGAACCCGTTTCCAATCCATTGACACATAGCAAATGCCCAAATCCATTAGAGTGAAATACACCATGCATCATATGTCCCTCTAATTCTATTAATTTGTTGGACTTACCACTAATATTCATTGTACCATTTGAATCACAGCAGCTTTCACAACTTGTGCAGCTACTTAGTGTCTCCTTTGAAGGTAATAGGAAATGATACTTCTTGTTGCAAATGAAATGGTTGCCCCAGCCTAAACTCCAGTCAATTTGATGTAATTAATATAAAAGTGATCATAAGCATAGTAACATGTATTAGATATAAGAAATTAATTTAATTTTTTATTAAAAGATATAAGAGTTTAATTTGATTTATCTAAAAAAATTAATTTAATTTAATTTGTATATATTGATAGCATAATATATCAAGTCATATTTCATCATTTAGGGATGTTTGTTTTAAATTTACTAGATTTATTTTTAGGAATGACTTTCCTTAAAATATAAGGATGGCGTTTTATTCGCATGCATTTTTAAAATGAATGTTTGATTAATATTATAATATTTTCAAGAACCATTATAATAGGGAGGTTAATAGGTAGTTAACTTTATTCTCACTTGTTAATTTGGGAAACTTTTTCTATTCTCATGAACATTTTATATTTCAAAATAAAATTTAATAAACTTGTAACAAACTTATGAATACATATTTGTACCATTTTATTATCAGGAATCTACATAAGATAACTTGAAATAAAATCACCCTTAGATCTATTTATGTATAAATCAAGTATCCTTCACGCACAACTATAGAGACTAATATTTTAAGTCTTATGAGACTCAAATGAACGTCAAACTCTCACAATTTAGATATATGATCAGCTATCGTAGAAAATAACATATGTAAATTATATAATCTAGTTGTACAAAAAAAATGTAACCTAATTGAATTTGTGTTGAAAACTATTATACGGTCTTTATACTTTCAGCTAGGCATCTTTTATTTTTAGAAAATGTTTTTTTATTTTATTTTTTAAATTACAAAATTGCCCTCTGTTTTCTTTTACTCTCTTTAAATTTTGGTCACAAAGTAATAACTACTTTTTTGTATTACTTACACAAGTATTTGAAAAGTTAACAGAGGGAAAATGCAACTTCACAATCAAAAGTAAAAATTGAGGATAAAAATCGAAAACGTTTTCTCCAAGCAAATGAAGTTTGAAGCTCACAACTACACGAGTTTTGGTTCATTATTATAAGATGCATAATAATCATGTTACTTACTAATTAGGTTCATTGATTTTTTTAAAAGGAATTAGGTTCATTGTTTTAAACCACATACGAATATTATAATCTAACATATTGACAATGGTTCATAAACATTACCAACATATTGACAATGGTTGCAATGACGATTCAGTTCTGCCTCAATTGATTCTTCAATCACAAACAACAATATATACAAAGGTGGATGATGATGCAGTTCAAGTTGAAATGACCACATAGGCATTCCCATTTTTAAATTACTCTCCAAATTTGCATATTCAAGTAAACCATTCACATTCTCACGAAATGATGTCCCATTAAACATAACTGGGTACCCTTGTTCCCCAAAATTCTTGAACCTAAAAACCCTCCCACATCTCTTCCTTCTCTTGTTACCAACTACATCAACATTCAACATTGCCTAAACTTTTTTTTAGAGAAAATGAATGTTGTGTCTTAAAATTTCAAGCATGTTCATAACAAAGGAAAGTCTTATATATACACTTTATGTTATGTTTTATATACTCACATGTTCACTCACACACTCAGTGCCTTGAAATAAAATTGGACATGTTAAATTAGAGTTGCAATGACTTGTGTAGCTTCTATTTGCATGACTTGTTTCAAAATTGTGTTTCCTTGAAAATTTATCGTAGTAACAAATAAAATGGTTGTGTTTTGAAGTAAATTATAGGTACCATGCAATTATAGCCTCTTAATTTTTCCTATTAATTCTATGGTCACGTTGGAGTAGTTGATTATTTTCTTGTAGGATTAGAGGGAAATGCAACATTTCTTGTCTAACTACCGTTTTGGAACATAATTTTGTTAATTAAGTTAAACTTGCATTTCATGCATTGGTTTGTGCAGAGTTATTAAATTGGTAAGTGTTATATAAAAGTGATTGAGGGCTATTATATGGTGTTTGTGCAAAGGGTGTTTCATCTGGCCTATTTCAAACTTGCATTTATTTTCTTCTATTACTTAATTGATCTAGTTATTTCTTTAATTTCTTAACGGATTCTTTTAAGAATAAATAAGGGGAAAAAAGACAAATATAAACAAAGAGAAATAAGGCAATTCGATTGCATTGAGGAAATGTAAGGTAAGAAAGATATATTATTAAACTTAGATGAGAAATTTAGGTTGGACTAGACATTGTTGATAGAGTTCATGAATTTGTAACATTTGATGCCTTGTTATTAAAAATAACATCTTTTTTGTCAATCAATTTGTAAGGTTGTTAGAGGTTATAGATATAGCGGTTGGTTAGTTACTGAACTTTTGAATGAGTTGATCTTCAGGTTGATATTTGAAAAGGATTTTCGACCAGTACTGATGAGGACTGTTGATATGTCATCAAGTCTTTATAATAAGTGGTCAAAATGAATATCGTGCTGATTGTAACTAGTGCTGGGGTTATTACTAAAGGTCACAAACTCATGTTTAGAATTGGGTTTACAATCCCTTAAATATAACTCAGTTGGCGAGGATGCTGCAATATGCAGGGATCAAAGTTCGAATTTCAGATCCCCACTTATTTACATTAAGGCATGAATAGCCACTAGGCTATTAGGAAAAATAAATAAATAAGGTTTACATATTTAAAATGAATATGGTGCAGTCAAAATGCTAACAATATGTAGTGAAATTCTGCATTGCCAGTTTCAATCATTAAACATTGCAGTATGTGGAACTCTTGCATACAAAAAAAAAATGTAGTCTATGTGAGCAACTCTTGTACAATTTGAAACAATATGTAGCCTACAAATACACTTCGGTAATAATGTTTTTTTGTATAGGTTGAGAATACTCCTCCCAAATATTACTGTGACATATACCATATATAGTATCTAATCCAATCCCATTAAACTTTGAACCCAACTTGTCCCCGTGAGCATAACTCATTTGATCGGGACAAGCCATAAGGGTGAAATTTAAGACTATTAAGCTACTTGATGGGAAAAAAATTGAACCCAAGTCCAATAAACTAAGAGTGTTGCTTTTCTGACATTCAAAATGTCTTAGGAACACAAGTAAAAGACCAAAAAACCCGGCGGCAGTTAACTGCCGCTGGGTTTCTAGTTATAACCCAACGGTAATTAACTACTGCTGGAGGTATTTTAGTAATTTACTTGTGTTGTTAAGAACTTCTGAATGTCAAAAAAGCAATTGTCATAAACTAATGTTACACTTGTAAACAAGTCCAACAAGTACCAGATGACCACATTAAAGGTTTCTTAGACAAGACCTCTCTTCATATTCATTGATTTCAGGTTTTTCAGGGCTGGAAATAGAGGAGAATGCAAAATGCTAGCAACATACTTACTCACTACCGCAATCTTTTCAACACATACACTTCTATTGGTTGAAATTTATGAATCCTGCCAAATATATAGGGAACTTACATAATTTAGTGAGACCCGTTTAAATCTAACCAATAAGAATAAAAATGCTGGAACGTGTGTTTCACTTTGCATTTTATCAATTGGCAAAATATACCGGTTGAGTCATTTTTTTGGTACAAAGGTAAAAATTACAAAAGATCACACAAAAAGGTATTTTCTGTTCAAGGATGCAATTCCACCTCTGAATTCCCAAAGCTGACTTGCTTCCACCTCTTGTTATGTGTAACCAGTATAGCGAGTGGCATAACACTAGGTTCCTGACTTGCTGGATTCGACTAAACACAACGAATCTTACTACTCTACACTAGTTCCTCAATCTCCACATGCTGCATCCAAGTCCAGTGTTGTACAATCTCAGGCCCACTAGCACGGTGTTGATGATATGACGTACATTGCCATTGAGTGAGAAAGAATAAATATTTTCGTCAAAATCACAACATATGGCCATGTATGTATACCAAGAACCAGGATCTGATATACTATCAAGCATTACCTACCAACTCGCGTAGTTATATAACGTCCCTTTTCAAGGTCATAAATAGTCTTCAATTGAGGTTTCCTCCACCTAGATATAGACCATGCTGCAAACAACAATATTACGAAAATTCCAACCAGAGAGAGGAGAGTAGGCGATTCATTACTGAAAATGGAAGCAAACCAGTTGTGGTTCTGTATATCTGCATCAGCTGTAGTTTGCATAATAAAAGCCCCTAAAGCCCAATCGAGCGGAATACTTCCCACCTGATTAGCAACCTTGATCCTGACCAACAGTGATTCTAGCCCATTAAGATTCAACCAATAGGGACACAAATAAATTGACATAAGAAAAGCACAAAACATGTATGCAATGTCAACCTAGAAATGGACAGGTACAAGTGCAAGCACACAAACATGAACCCAGAATGATTGTTACCAAGTAGAGCCAGGAAACAAGAGGCATACCGATTAAGTGCAAAAAAAAGCCATCAAGAGGCAAGCAGTAGTTCCTCTTTCAATTTACATATTTTCGATGCATGATATAGCAGTGCAGAAAAAATCATGGTAACCAAGTCATCATAAATGTCACAACAGAATTGAGAATTCTCAATAAGCGATATTGAAGACCAGATCCCTCTAGACATCATACAATTTTAGGGTATGTCTGGATGGATTGGAGGATTTTGGATGAGAGGATAATGAAGGGCTTTGATATATATTTGAGATTTTTCTAAATATGAAAGAGTAACATGATAGGTGATAACAAAAAAATTAAGTCACAATTCATTTTTAGTAGCATTTTATAACTTAATTAATTTTATTTTTTTAAAAATGTCCACCCCTCCTTTCCAAAATCTTCTACCCAAATAGCCTTTAGCAAATTATGCTTGCTACCCAAGGTTTGGGAATATTAAAGATGATACCGAGTACTAACCTTGTTTATAAAACTAGACCATCTTCTCTTAATTTATGTACTCTAGCATCACTAAATATTCTTATGGATGACATGAGATTAAAAGTTCAAGCAGGACTAGTACGATGCACTTTTAATAAATAGGTTACATAAAATGAATAAACTATCTGTTGGAGAAATTAGACATAGAATTATCATTAAATCATAAATTCCCTTAAAATAAATTAAAGGGTTAATAGGTCTTTACCCCCTGTAATATAGGTCATTTTTGGTTTTCCCCCCTGTAAAATATTTTTTTTGATTTATCCCCCTATAAAATATTTTTGTTTTGATTTACCCCCTTAATAGGCAAAACAAAAACCAATTTTATTTTTTTTTTTCAAGAAATTTTCGTTTTTGTTTGGCCTATTGGGGGTAAATCAAAACAAAAATATTTTACAGGGGGTAAATCAAAAAAAATATTTTACAGGGGGAAAACCGAAAATGACCTATACTATAGGGGGGTAAAGACCTATTAACCCAAAATTAAATAACAAATTCAGAATAAATATTAACACAAATAAATTGACTCTAAATAAAGAGAATTGAATATAAGAAACTTATCAATGTTAATGACTGAGGCGTGCAAAAAGCACTGGGCTTTAAGAGTATTTTTCCGCCACGGATTAGTTATCCGGTGCAGTTGGCCTCACAGCTAGTACTCTACAGGATACAACAGTCACTTTTTGCTAATACCGCACACATGAACTAGCAAGGTCTCAAAAACAACTTTTTTGGATGCTCAAGGGAACTTAATTCTCTTTATAATCTACACATGAATATAAAGAGAATTAAGTTCCCTTCGGCATCCGAAAAGTTGTTTCTAAGACCTTGCTAGTTCATGTGCGGTGTTAGCAAAAAGTGACTGGTGTATCCTGGAGAGTACTAGCTGCGACACCAACTAACTGCACCGGATAACTAACCCGTGGTGGCAAAATACTCTTAAGCCCAATGCTTTTTGAACGCTTCAGTCATTAAGATCGATAAGTTTCTTATACTCAATTCACTTTATTTAGTCAATTTATTTGTGTTAATATTTATTCTGAATTTATTATTTAATTTTTTTAGGGGAATTTATTATTTAATGATAATTCTATGGCAAATTTTTCCAACACTATCACCCCCATTTTTTAATTAAAATGGGTTTTGTTTCTCATTTCTTCTTCTTATCTCCCATTTTTTTACCCCAAGCCACACCACTGAACTAACAGAACAACTGGCCATCCCGCGTAGGTAGCTCGGTTGGAGACCTAAGGGACGTTGAAGGAGGAGGTCCCGGGTTCAATCCCCATAAACTAACATTGCTAATTTTGCTAACATTTGGCTATATATAAAAAAAAAAAAAAAAAACTGGCCAATTACAAGGCTTCCATCTATTTAGCAAACCCACATGGGAAGAACCAACTCTGCACCACTCAGGCAACAAATTAAAACCTCCATATAACCAACCGAAGCACCGTCGTTTTTGATATCACACAGCCAAGCCTCAACAGGAATCAACAATTTGTCAACACCCAAAAATACCCAACATGATTATGAGACTTGACTCAATCGCCATCACTGATTTCACCACAAAAATAATATTTATATCGAGCCTACAACCTAACAGCAACAACTTCCATCAAGACAATAGGCTCCTTATTCAAGTTCTTAATCTAGGACTAAGACGACGAAGAAGTGGGGGATGGCCACTGAGCTTGCGGAAGTGGTTCCAAATTTCAATGCTGCCGTTTCAGGCCAAAACAACACCAAGCCACAAACCCGCAAGCTCAAATAGCCTTCCTCTGCCCAATAGAGCGCCTGTTTGGTGAGCAGCTTCCTCTGCAGCCTGACCCACTTGCAACCCGTCCAAGAAACCAACAAATCTTAACCTACAGTGTCACAAGCAAGACAGAAACACCCATTGCTCTCCCTCCCAGCCAGAGACTGCACAACAACCATGGATTACTCTACCCTTCAAACAAAACTAGCTGCACCAGCAACTGCCTTTAGCCCTCATCCGTTCATCATCTTTCTCTTGTTGGGTTTCAATTGACTAGAGAGAATAGGTAGAGGGTTTTATAGGAGATTTAAAAAATATAAAAATAAAACCGTTTTATCTTTTATTTCTCTTATACAGAAAATATACATTGAATGTGCTATTTCTCCCCCCCTTCTCTTTTCTCAAACTCTCTTACCTAGTTCTCTCTACCACTTTGTTCTCACAACCAAACATATCCTGAGGCTAATGTATCCCGCACCGCATGGGTACATACGATAAGGGTATCATGTGTAGTTTCACCAAACTTCAGGAAGTTATTGTAATTAGCCCTAAAATTGTTGTTTGATGTATGAATGGGACTGAATGTTCAATGCTACTAAGGCAATACTATCTATTTCCGCACTGCATGCATTCAAATATCTTAAAAGAAAAATAAGTGAGAATGCCTCTCATCATCTATATCAATCCCAAGACTATCTATTTCCGCACTGTACATATTCAAAGATCTTAAAAGGAAAATAAGTGGGAATACCTCTCATCATCCATACCAATCCCAAGACTGTCATGAAGCAGAGCAACAATGTACGCAGAAGAGAAGCAATGTCGAAGTAAATCTTCCTCATCATGGGAGACATATTTTTTCTTTAGCTTTAACCAATCCCCTCCACAGTATTCTTGTCCAGCAGTCATTAACTTGGACAGATAAGCCTGTGGCCCCAATCCGAAAAACTAACACAGAACAAAACCAAATAATCAATCAGGAATCTGTGCAAATGATGTACTCACCGGACTCAAATATAAGCAAAAATAAACATAAAAGAGAAAAACAAATATAACTAAATACAAACTAATTAAGAATATTGTTGATCTCATTTAACTTTTTTGATTTAATCAAAAAAATTATTGCATTAATACATTGTCTGTTCATTCAATTTTCTACAAGAACCAGTTTCATGAGAATATTAATTTGACGGTACTTTGAGAATGATAACATAAAATTAAATATGGTGAAGTTTGGAATTTGTTTATATTTGAGTATACCAAACATAACTCATTTTTGCTTCTATTTGAGTCGAGTGCATGTATCAATCATCAAAACAGCAAAAGTAAAACCGAGTGTACTGCATGCTAGTTGTTAAAGAAATACTAGATTTTGTGGTACACTAATATCATTTCCAATGCATCTACTTTAGACTAACAGAAATGCACATGCATACACATACTTCTTAATAGTAGACAAAACAACACTAAATGAAGTTTAACATATTAACCAATAAACCATAAAGCACAAAAAGAACCTTTGATGTGTGAAAGAAATTTTCTGTAGCCAAAAATTTCCCCTGAAGCTTAGGTATAAAAGTTGATCCTATGTCGCAATGTTGATAAGAACATGACTCTGCAAAAGTGATAATGAAATAACCAACTTTAAGCTTCTTAAAAAAAAAAAAAAAAAGAACCAACTTTAAGACAAACAACTCAATTAAAAGGGAATCTAACAATACAAATCAGTAAAACTAAAAGTACAACCTTTCCCCTTTTGTAATAGCACCAATGCAGCAGATCTGCACTCCGAAAAGTTTCCCCTTGTTTGGACGGTGGGATGATAATGACTTTTTTCACTTAGTGAGCTAGGAGAGGACTTCCATGAATCAACATTATAAGAGTACCCTGTAGGAGTACAAGGATCTATGCGCAACCCCTTCTGAATATACTGAGAAGCTGCACTGAGGAGAATAAAGAATCAATACCAAATCATTTTACCATCTGAAGAGATCATGTATTTATGCTGCATGCCTCCAAGTGAAAAGATTGACAAATGAAAAACATAAACGGGACATGGCACAACTAAAGGAATGCATATAGTTATCAAACAATTCAATGTATTTTGCAGAAATAATGTATATAAATAAAGAAAGATAGTACTTCATATACATAAATTTAATTTCAAAATCATGAAAGGGAAAAAACCAGCTAGAATGAACTTATAATAGTTGCAATGTCACTACATTCAAAAGTCAAAGTTCTACAAGGGCATATAACAATGTTAACTAGGGGTGTTGGGTAGCTCAGTTGGTTCAAGCTAAGGGATAAAGGAGTTGGAGGTCTTGAGTTCAAACCCGGACGAAGGAGAAAAAAACTAATCTAACAACTAATTACTAACATTGGTCGTTTATATATATATATATATATATATAACAATGCTAACCCCTACACACTTTGAAAAATTCTACACATCTGAATAAGAACTATGTTAGAATGCTTGGATAGTATTTTATCCAGAACAACCTTAATGGAAAATAGCATATTATTATTTAATTTTTTTAGTATTATTTTTACAGGAAAAACTACTAATTAACTGTCTTAGAAATTATATTAAATGCTTGAAAACTGAAAAAGACAGGCCATAAATACAGAGTAGTAATTAAGTCTAAAGGTCTTTCAAACTCAGCGTGTGTAATTACCCAAGTTAGAATCTCCTGATATAAGCGCTTCTCTCCATGAGTCATGAGCAACATTCTGCCAAATGAATAACAATTAGAAAGTATCAAACACCGTGGTGTCATTCCAAATCTAGAACACATGACCAGCCATCATATCACTCGTGAAGAGAATCACATTGAATGAAAATAAGCCAGTAAGAACTATTAACCTTTTGATAAGGGCAGTAGGATATAGGATATTAAAGCAATAACATTGTGAACATTACTGTTGAAATTTGGGCCTAACTCATCCTCACAAAATCAGCTCGTGAAGTGAGGATTGCCCCCACTTATAAACACATGTTCAGGCCATATTTTGTCCAATGTGGAACTCTTTAACAATTACCATCCCCACTTATAAGTATTAACTAACATGAAAACAAATGTTTCACAAGTTTGTAATTTCTTTCCCGTGGAATATCATTGGTAAATTGTGATTAAGATTCCAATAAATCAGTATACACAAACATGCTAATGAGCCTTAAGAATATACTCAACACAAAAAAGAGATTAATAATCACCAGGCCAAAATGAAGCAAGCTGTGGCTGTAAAGGTTGTAAGTGACATTCCCAAATTTAATAGTGCGTGAGAACAAAGGCAGCATCGCTTCTCTTGATACAAAGGTTACCTAAAATAAGAGTAAGTTAGAAATTCATATGTCATGTGATAGGAACCCGGAATTAAAAAGAAGAAACTGCATTATTGAATTAAAAGAAATAGGGTCTTGCTAACTTGTGCCCTAAAGGCACAAGATAAGTAACTAAATGTAGAAATTTAATCTTGGAAACTGTGTATTCAAAACCTTAAAAGCTTAAAAACTTATCTTTTCAATGCAATATTTATTTTTTAATTCTATTTTAAGATCCTTATTTTATGCCCTTAGGGCACAAATTAGCATTTCGCAAAGAAATATTACAGAAGATTAACCCCTCTGTAATTCCAGAGCAAATGAACCTTCAGAGTGCTAAAAATGAGTGCTAAAAATGCATCTCTACCTTCCTAATTCTTAAATCTATTTTCCTGAATCCTCCCCACAGTTATGATCGAATGACCTTATTTATAATAGTAGGAAATAAACTGCCTAACTGCTCCTAAGAAATAAAAATAACTGCATATTAAACAAACTGCACCTAAATAACCATATATTAAAATAACTGACTGCATCAGCAGTTACCCTTTCAATACCACCCGATACCTAACATCACGCTTCCCAATAAGTGGATCATTCTCTAAAACATTAGCTTTACTAAGCAATTGCAGTCAAACAGTGAACAATTATGTATTAAAATAATTTGGACCTAACTAAAATGAAATTTTCGAACAATAATAAACCAATAAAAAGAAGTCTTACCTGAGCAGAGGCACCACCAAGTTCAATAATCCCAGTAGTCTCCGAAGGATCACCTCCAAGAGTTCCCAGAGCATGATTAGCAACAACCCAAGCATACACTCCTTCATCAGAACCTGAAAAACCACAATAAAGTAACATAAGTTAAATCAAAAGTTAAAGAAAACAAATAACCAATAAATGTAGACACTATGACTAGTCTTGAAACTACTAAGACCAGCTCCAGCAGTGGTTTTTCAACTCAGTCTGCCAGCCTGTCATAACCCAATTTCCACTTTTTCTCAATTTCATTGAGTGGAGTCCGCCAGCTTGTAATAACCGTTACTTTAACGTTCCCCGGCTACAATTCTGACACAAAATGCACTTTCTAACCTTTTTTTTATATTAAATACAAATAAAATATTAACATGTGAATTAAAGACGTGGGTCCAATATGAGTTATTTTAGTGTTACAGCGTTAATATGAGTGGGTTATTTTAAGATGACGTGGTTTATGGGACCCACAAAATAACCTTTAGTTGGAGTTCACCATTAAAGTTGCTCTAAGAAAACATTGCAAAATTAAAAAGGAGAACACAAAAGAAGCATCACATCAATATATATGATGCTGCTGAAACCAAGAGCATGGGCATGAGAAGCCAAACTATGGTTGGAAAAAAAAAGAATGAAAGAAATGATACAATACGATAAGTCGACAACTAGGTTCACCACATTGAAAATCCTTGAGATATCCACGAGCATTCTCTTTCACCATTGAATCTTATGCAAATATATTTTCTTCAATCACTTTGTAATAAAACATTCCATTATAACATTTTCCCTCTCTGCCTTTCAGATTCTTCCTTCTAACATATTAAATTAAATGGTCTCATCCTACTTCAATAATGAAAACCAACACTGTTGGTATATCATGCTACACACATGTTGGTTATATCAACTCAGATTCATCACTAATACCAGCATGAGAATCATACTTCCAGTCAAGTAAATTAACAAAGCCTCATTTCATAAACACCAAGTCACCAACAATACAGTTACTCCCTCTTGTCTCAAATATAAGCAAAAAAGTACTATTGGTCTCAAACATAAACAAACTGAACTACTTTCACTCTAATAGAATAATTTCATTCCTAAAATACCGCTCAATTAATAGACATTTAGTTTCTGTCTTCTGATGACTCTTATTCTCATAAAACAAGTTCCAATGAATGACATTTTATAGAAAAATACACTTGTGTTGTTATGGAATCAAGACTAATTGAACTTAAACTTTATTTTTTTAGGGATTAAACTATATTTCTTATCAATGTAAAATTAGTTACTTTTGCTTATATTCAACGCTGAATGAAGTATTTTATAAACAAATAAATCTCACATTCAAAATTTCAAGACCTTCAAATTCAACAAAACATCTCAATTAAAAAAACTCGAAAAGCTCAACTCTACTAATGTTAGTTTGGCAAGAAACAACTTTGGGCTTATAGTTTCTAGGTTGTAAACTCATATAACTACCCATTTCATATCCGTTATAGAATATTTTAGCTCTTACAAGCTTATAGCTTAATTTTACTAGCTTATTGCATTTTTCGATAACCTGATTCAAGTGGCTTATAACTTATCATTTTTTCTCTCAATTTTACCCTTGTCTTAATTGAAAAATTAAATATTAATTAAACATTATTTTATGTCAATACATATTTATAAGCTAGTTAAACTGCTAGTTTTACCAAACACTACAAATTTAATCAACTGGTTTATCCTCTATAAGCTAGCTTATCAGATATGCGCTATTTTTTACCAAACAAAGAAATTCCTTAGGTAAATTCAGATTATGTTTGGCAAAAATAGTGGAAGGCTGATAACTTGTAGCAAATAAGCTAGATGAGCTAGCTTGCAGCGGATAAGCTAGATGAGCTAGCTTGTAGTGGATAAGCTAGCTCATAACGAATGAGCTAGAGTGAATAACTTCTAAGCTAGCTTATGGCGGATAAACTAGTTGATGCAGTGTTTGGTAAAATTAGCAATTGAACTATCTTATAAACTTGAAATGACAGGTGTAAAGCAGATAGGAAAAAAATGATAAGCTAAAGCTTTAAGCTAATCCAATTAGCTTATCAAAATAAGCTATAAGCTCATGAGAAGACAAAAATAAAGTTACCATATATGCTATAAGCTCAAAATCATGCATTAACAAACAAAGCTTAACTTCACCATAATCCATATAAAAAACAAACAAAACAAACTCGTAAACCAAAAATCCAAACCTGTTATAACAGAAGCCCAATCATCCCTAAACATAAATCCAGAAACCCTTAAGACCTTCCTACAAGACTCCAAAATCTTCTCTTGCACTTCAACATCAAGCATCCTCATCCCAGCAGTAGCCATAAGCCGAATCTCCGTTTCCCTCCAATTCTCCTTCGGGATCCGTCTTTTCGCAAACTCCACCACCTCCAACAACGATCTCCCCGCCCCATCCGGATCATCCCCAAACGACGATAAACCCGGATTCACCCTCATCGAAACCAAACCCTTCTTCCCAAAATCCAATGCGTTTTTCATCTTATATTTAAATACATGAACCCTAGTTCCTGTGCTTCCACCGTCGATGATTATCCGGTACCGGAGAGTTTTTTCCGGCGAGGAAGAGAAAACGGTGTAGTATGCGAAGATTAAGATGAATGAGAAGATGAGAAAAACGATGAACGTGTTGTTGAAGGATGTGCAACGTGAATTGGTGGTGGTGGTGCGAGAGAAGAGATTTGTGGAACGGATTTGGAGCTTTTTTGTTGTTGGATGATCCATTTCGTTTGGATTTGATGAATCGACCCGATTTCGAGCGTTCAATCGTCGCATCAAATGGATTGCGGAAGATGGAGGAAGGCGGAGATGTTGATCATTGATGGAGGTTTGCCGGAGATGTTGCCGGCGGTGGCGGTGGCGGTGGCGGCTCTGTTCTCTCTCCAGACGCTGACGGAGAGAGAGAGAGAGAGAGAGAGAGAAATTTAAGGAGTGGAAGAGAAATAATTAACGCGTGTATGTCATTTTTTAAAATTTAATTTAAAACTTTTAAGTAGCTAGCTAGTTTTTTTTGGTGGAAAATTCTAAGGAGGTACTCCTTAAAACCTCTCTCCCTCTCCTAAAACTAGTATCTAATCTAAGCATACCCTTCAATTGGAGGAATAATGTCAATTTTACAATTTATTTAGTTTATCCATTTTTTTATTCAAATTATTATCTAGTTTTTTCTCTCACCTAACCAATCAAAGAAGATTGGACTATGATGTGACATAAAAAAAAAAAAATCTTTTTTACCTCTTATTCATCATAATAAAACTATCTTTGTTGCTATTTCCTCTCATTTTATTTGATTCATCACCAACTTCTTCGTAAAAACTACCATCAGTTGATCTTGATCAGAAACCATTAAAATGTCCCCTTCTGCTTCATGATGTACGATTTTCCAATTGACGTTAACAACGCTCATGGAATTGCGGTTGAAATTATTCCAATATCAACCATGTTGTTAATTGTCGTCATTATCATCAATAAGGTCTTCATTCAAATATCTACTACAATTCCTTATGAAGAATTTCTCACATACCTCAAATACAACATCTTTTAAATAAAAATTTATTGCAAGAACATCATATGACCGCATAGACGTTGCAACTATATTGGCACTCAGAAGCGATGACATCTATTTATAAGATTCTGGTAAGTGGAAATTCACTAGGCAAATTCATGCTATCTTATCGGACCGAGCTTTCTTGACTTGGAGGGAAATGCCAAATCATTATGGAAGGTGACTAAACCTCCTTGCTTTGCTAAGGAAAGTGATGCTCGCCAACGAAGGTGTTCTTACAATTTTCCCTAGAACTCTCTCAAATTTATCGCTTCTAGTTCTCTTTGGCTCACCTAACGAATGTGTTCTACCTCATAACCCTTTGATTTGGATTAGTTCTTGGTCATCAATCTCAAAGCCTACAAAATATGAAAGAAAACAAGTTAAAGTAGCTTAATAGACATAAAACTGTAAACATTAGA
>Ga0315914_1004413_pt1 | contig 21075 bp, 10 predicted proteins | sample MpolenodulesMG_FD_203920 | JGI IMG/M metagenome (GOLD analysis project Ga0315914, IMG submission 203920) | Medicago polymorpha root nodule microbial communities from Los Angeles, California, United States - elongated nodules | ecosystem: Host-associated > Plants > Roots > Nodule | place: USA...
TGAGTATCAAACCTTCCTATTCCTCTAATCACAATATTTAGGATTGCTTTTTATAACACCATTTTTTGAACGAGTTTGTATGTGCTCACTACTTGTGCTTATTGGTGAAACTTGTCTATTTGTCTGCTTCTTTTGCTTTTTGTTTCTAGCTGCTGATGGACAAACAAGGCTAAACTCAGGCTCCTCATTGGTATAATCCCCCCATTGAAGGATTTGGGATTTGACTTCACATCCTTCCTAAGAAATGAAGGATTGGAATTCATATCCTTCATGATTACTGTCACAGTCACATCATCTTTAGCTCCTTCCTTGTCCAAAATCTCAGTATTCTGTGAAATAGTCAAGTTGTCCAAATCCAATTGAGGGTTAGGTGAGTTATTGATATTGTTAATTTCAACTTTAACTGCCTCAGACTGAGTATTCCCAACACTAAAAGTTTCATGTTCATGTCTGTCAACAGAAAGAATAACATTCTCAGCATTTTCCTTGTTATACAAATCAGTTCCAGCCTGTAGCTTATTTGACAATGAAATGGGAGCATTAAATACTTATGCCATGTACATTAACTAAAACAAATACTTATGCCATGTACATAAACTAAAATAAGCTTATCCAGACAGGACCTTGATTTTGGAATAACAGGTTAGCTTACATCCTCACATCACATTCATCTTTGTCACGGGTGTGCTCTTCCAAACGAAGCTACCATAACAAGTACAGGAAAGCAAGCAGAGCAAAAAAAAGTCAAATGCCACCAACCTTCTCGAACTTCAAACTTGTTGTGCTGATAGTTTAATGCTTATTTTCCTGATGTGAGCTTCTACTTCTTTTAACGGAAACTGCTCATTTGGTTCTTAATTTCTTCTAACAATAACAACTTGTCTTTGTTAAGTTGCAAATAAACGAAAAACAACTAGTATTATTGCAATCGTCCCCCCAAGACCAAAATAAGTAGGTAGACTATATATATAACCAAGTATGGAGCTGAGGGTAAAATTACCTCCACATCAACAAACTTACATCCCAACTCCATTTCTCATATTTCCTGGTTAACCTTGACATTGCCGAAACATTTTTATTTAATATTGCAGATTCACTCTTAGGGAAGCTTGCTTCTTATGCTTTTGAACAAGCTTCTCGTGCCTACGATGTGTATGATGATCTCTTAGGAAAGCCCGAAACAATTATTGTAAGTTGATATTTTTGTTTTTAGTCTTTATAAAAAAAATTGACTTGTTTGCTTATGTAAATTTATTTAATTAACTATAAACTTTTAAATTTTTTAATGTTTTTCTTTTTCAGTTAAAACATTATAAAAAGTGGCATGTTTGCATCTCAGTAATTTATCGAGTACTTTATTTTTTTAACATTCACACCACCACTCTTACAAAAGTGGTTATATTGTACTTGTAAAATATAATATATTACTTAATGGAGTTAAATGCATTTTTAATCATGTCAATCGACCGAATTTTGGTTTACCTTCGGGTACTTTTGATTTCATAAATTTCAACATTGTAATTTAAAAACTTTTCTCTATTTGACATTCATGGTATCAATATTAAGATTAAAGGTATTTTCGTACCCTAACATTTAGACGAATTTTGGTTTACCCCTTATTTTGTAAGGTCAATCTTCATGAAAGTCTACAAGTAAAAAATCTTTAAATTACAATGTTGAAATCTAAAAGTGCATTTAACCTTAATGAATATGCTCTAAAGTATGAAGTTTAATTGTGAATATTCTATCCTAAATTGTGAGCTGTGATTTGAGCAGTTAAATAAGTTGAGAGTTGGTGGGGGAACCATTTCTGGTTGCAAGCGCTAATCTACCTCCTTTGGTCCTTATTATAAGAAATTTTTTATTTTTTTTTAGTCCTATTTAGAAGAAAGTGTCACAACTTTTAAAGCGTAATTATGTTTAGAAGATTTTTTTATCCTTCATTTAATGCTTTTCTTTTTAATATTAATGGATGTATTTAATGTTTCACAAATTTTTATGAGGGTATATTTGTAAAAATATTCAAAAAGTTACATTAATTAATTATTGCATTGATTTTGATGTTTTTTTGGTTTTGTTTCTTATAATAAGAACCGGAAGGAGTATATAATATGTTAAACTAGAGCACCTATCTTTTCTCATTCTTTTTGATAACCGCCAAACCAAAAGAATTCTCCATTCCATTTGCACACTTCTAAATTTGTAGGTTTTGTTACTCAATGATATTTGCCTACAAAGTTTAGCCGAGATATAAGTAATGTCTCGTCAAGAAGTGTTTAAGTCAAGATTTGAAATTAAATTATTCATCTTTAGCTGAAACTTATTGACCATTTGAGCTCAAGCAATTAGTTTTTTTTTGCTTTATAAGTTTTAAGCATTACATATATATGAATGTTTATATACAAGATGAATTAATTGGTTAATGATTTTCATGTTAAAAAAAATGGTTTATGAATCGGTCAACAAATATCCAACTTATTTGAGTCCTCTTTTTCATTATGTAAAAAAAAAAGAGGTATTTTCAACTGATCTAGTTTTTTTTTTTGAAGGAAACTTACTGATCTAGTTATTTTTTCACTTTTGCAGTAATTATATCATGGTATGAACTATGAACCACATAGCTCACGTAGTACATAAACAATTGGTTATGGTTCCGCTCATTAATGATATTTAAATGTTGTTATATTATGGGTCCATCCAATAATGTTCTATACAGAAGAAGACTCTGTCTTTTACTAATGTTTACCAATTCCATTGTATAAACAACAAGTATTGAAAGGAAGAAGACGACGACTCTGACTTTTTGTAAAGTTGACTGACTTCATTGTAAAGTTGACTGACTTCATTGTATAAACAACAAGTATGGATAGGAAGAAGGCATATCCAAAACCACAACCACAAACTTGAATATCAACACCGTTTCATCTCTTTCCTCGTTAGTTGTTACCATGGCAGAATCATTTGTCCTGGATATTGCTAATTCTCTCCTAGGGAAGCTTGCTTCTTATAGTTATGAAGAAGCTTCTCGAGCCTATGGTGTGTATGAAGATCTGCAAGGGATCAAAGACACCTTGTCAATTGTCAAAGGTCTACTATTAGACGCTGAGGAGAAGAAGAATCAAAAGCATGGACTACGTGAATGGCTGAGGCAGATTCAAAACATATGCACTGATGCTGAAGATATATTGGATGGATTTGAGTTTCAAGACAAGAGAAAACAAGTTGTCAAAGCTTCCGCCAGCACTCGGATGAAGGTACGCCACTTCTTTTCTTCCTCAAATCCACTCGCTTTCCGTTTTAGAATGGCGCATCACATCAAAGAGATTAGGGAGAGATTGGATAAGGTAGCAGCTGATGGTTCTAAGTTTGGACTTGTGAGAATTGATGTTGATCCTGGACTTGTTGTGCAAAGAAGAGAAATGACCCATTCCCATGTTGATTCTTCTAGCATAATTGGAAGGGGGTATGATAGGGAAAAAATTATCAAGCTTTTGATGCAACCCTATCCTCACAGCGATGGTGGTAAAAGTCTGTGTGTTATTCCTATTGTGGGAATTGGAGGTTTGGGGAAGACCTCACTCGCAAAGTTGGTGTTCAATGATACAAGAATGGATGAACTTTTCCAATTGAAGATTTGGGTGTGTGTCTCTGATGTTTTTGACATCAAGCAGATAGTTATTCAAATCATCAACTCAGCTTTAGTTTCCACTTTTCCATCTGCTTCAGCTCCAACTAATGTGCTTTCTCACCAAGAAAACATTAACAACTTAAATATTGAGCAGCTACAAAGTCGTCTTAGATATAAACTTTTTGGTCAAAAGTTTTTACTCGTGTTAGACGACACATGGAATGAAGATCGTGCAAAATGGATTGAGTTGGAAGATTTGATAAAAGTAGGCTCAGTAGGAAGCAAAGTCATGGTGACAACACGTAGCAACTCTGTTGGTTTAATGATGGGTACGGTTCCCTCGTATGTTTTGGAAGGCCTATCTTTAGAGAACTGTTTATCTCTATTTGTCAAATGGGCATTTAAGGAAGGAGATGAAATAAATTATCCAAATTTAGTGGAGATCGGAAAAGAAATTGTGAAAAAATGTCGAGGGGTTCCACTAGCTGTGAAAACTTTAGGAAGTTCTTTGTTCTCAAAACTTGATTTAAATAAGTGGATATTTGTTAGAGACTCTGAATTATGGAACTTAGAGCAGGGGAAAGATGATATTTTACCTGCCTTAAAGTTAAGCTATGATCAAATGCCATCTTATTTGAGACAATGTTTTGCTTATTTTTCCCTTTATCCCAAAGACTTTACGTTCAATAGTTTTGACATTAGTAATCTTTGGGTAGCACTTGGATTACTTCATTCCCTGAATGTAGGTGAAAATGTAGAGGATGTTGCAAGAGAATATATTGATGAGTTACATTCAAGATCATTTCTTCAGGATTTCGAAGACTCTGGCTACTATCGCAAGTTCAAGGTACATGATTTGGTGCATGATCTTGCACTATATGTTGCGAAAGAGGATTTTGCAGTGGTAAACGCACAGGCTCGGATGATATCCGAGCAAGCTAGACATTTATCAATTGTTGACAATAATTCGTGTGGCCATGTTTTGTTCCCAAAGTCTAGGAGTGTAAGAACTATACTATTTCCCATGGAAGGAGTAGGTCTTGATGCTGAAACTCTATTACACACATGGGTGTCAAGATACAGATACTTAAGGTATTTGGATTTAAGTGACTCTTCATTTGAGACCCTACCTAATTCAATTGCTAAGTTGGAGCACCTTCGAGCCCTCGATCTTTCTCATAACTGCAAAATCAAATATCTTCCCCAGTCCATATGTAAACTTCAAAATTTGCAAGTTTTGGAACTGGGTGGATGTACAGAACTTGAAACATTGCCTAAAAGATTAGGGAAGATGATCAGCCTGCGACAACTGATTATAACAACAAAACAATTTGTTTTGTCAGAGAATGAATTTGCACGCTTAAACCATCTTCGAACTTTGGGTTTTTATTATTGTCACAATTTGAAGTATTTGTTCAAGAGGGACCAACTCCCATCCCTTGAAACATTGTTTGTTGTTTCATGTGGGGAGGTGGACTCCTTAACTCTTTCTATGTTCCCAAATTTACACACTCTGTATATCAGTGACTGTAAGAACTTAAACTTGTCGGCTTGCTACGAAACACCAATTCAAACATCGCGGATGAAATATCTACATCTTGAGGGTTTTCCTGAGATAACCACATTGCCTAGATGGATTGAAGGTGCCACAAACACTTTAGAGACCTTGGTAATTGTTAACTGTCCCAATCTTAGGATGCTTCCTGCTTGTATAATTACTATGCCGCATCTTAAGAGGCTCTATATTAGTGAATGTCCTCTTCTTAAGGTGATTTTTTATACAAGCAACATACATCCCTTCACTGCCCTTGAAGATTTACGCATAGATGATGGTTGTACTGAATTGTGTCAAAACTATCAACCACAATGTGGTGTATTCTGGCCTGCGATTGCTCATATAAAAAATGTTTTCATTGGAGAACTAAGAGGAGAAGAGGAATGAACTCATTGACCTTCTGGAAGGTAAAACATTACTTTCCCACTGCGAAACTTAATTGTCTTTTGCTCACGTGGTTTTTGTGTTGTACGCAACATGTGTTCCAATTAGCTCATTCTTGTGCTTGTGTCTCATTTATTAACTTGTTCCCTTTCTGTGTTTTATTCTGTTCTATAACAAATTGATCTCTATAATTTTAACTCTTCATTTATGTGTCATTTTCACCAATAGAATGGTATTACAGTATTCCAACCGTAAAATTATGTGATTTTTTTTTAATAAAAGTAAATACGTATTTGGAGCATCTGTAAAAGACAAAATTTCTTATTTAAAAGTAATGTTTGCTTTATTTACTAGGCAAGGTAGATGACGTTGTTGCGGGAGTGGAAAAGGGATGTGCAGTTTTAAGGGACACAAGAAGATAAGAAATATAAGAGCTTTGCACTCAGCAAGAGTGAGCATACCTGTGGCTGATGAGGTTGGAGAAGATGAATGTCAGCAACAGGCTTTAGAATCTTCGAAATTGGGAATATTAATCAAAAGTCGTTGCGTTTATCTTAATGTAACCGGTTATTCCTTAACTTGGGACCAAATTGGTTATTGGGTAGTAAAAATTGTAACAGGTATACCCGACGCTATTCCTGTAATAGGATCGTCGGTGGTAGAGTTATTGCGCGGAAGCGCTAGTGTGGGACAATCTACCAATTTTTTATAGGAAAATACTAGTTGTATGTTATTAAATGTTATGTACTTATGTTAATAGTTAGAGTTTGAAATTTGGAGCACTTTATCAAACTCTTTTAGGTGTCTCAGCTCTATGCCTCCACCACTCAAGACGTGTCTTGTGGGATTTTTTTATCAGAATGTTTGATGTATCGTAAGATTTCAAAATGATTATTCAGTTGTCAATACTCCCTGCACAAAAAGAACTTACGATATGTTCTAAATAATCATTTCATTAAGGATAACCATAATTTTCCTTACTCACACAACTTATTGTTATAGGACCCATAGTTATCTTTTCTCATTTGAAGTAAAAATATTTCAACAAAGATAATGTATTTTGTCACGACCCAAAATTCAATATCGTGACCGGCGCACGAACTAGAGCATCCTAGTCCGGCAAGCCTATTGACGACACTTGACAAACTATAATTAAACAATTTCCAAATTGACTTTCACTTAAAATGATATGCACTGGAATTTCAACAGAGTATCCTCTGTATTTTGAATATTTTCCAAGAATTTAATCCTGTTTCAAAATGACATATTTAGATATTTGTACATATCAAAGAAAATATTCCTAGACTCCAAATAGCTGCAGATACTCTGATTCAACATATGCATAAACAAAAGAGACATCCATCAAAGAAGGCCTACCCAAAAAGAGTGACGCGACTGAACAGCTCTCTACTTAGCTACTTGGAAATCGGAAAAAAATAGAAAATGAAAGAGTAAGTCACAAGGACTTAGTGAGAGACAACAACCACCACCACTAGAAGGGAAACACACAAGGGCACGATTATTACTTTTCTCAAATCAAATTTTAATTTACAAAGTTACTAACCGTATAAAAATGTAATAAACTCACAATCAAGTGTACCATGATAATTCGAAAATCTTTGTGAATTTATCAACCAAATAAGGCTATATCAAAATTCCAATGTCGGAAAGAAGTGAACCCAATTCCACAACTTTAAAGAAAATATAGAATTGCGTATAACGAAAAAGGAATCGAAATAATCAAATCCAAATAGAATATAAAATCAAATTCCTTTTAATAATACCAAAATAATCAACTTTAGAGAAAGTATAAAATCCAACTTTATTGAAAATAATCAAATGGGTGAATCGAGAACTAGCTCCATCTCGTTGATAGCCCTCTCCTCCTAATGGTGGCCTTTCCATAGGGGCGGCTCCATCTAACGGAGTAACCCTACCTAATTGAACATACTAGGTGCACCTAGGTCGTCGTCATTATAAACATAATTTTCAAAACACAATGCTAAAACCATATTTCACAACATAGTGAAACTTATTTCCAAATACAAATCATCAAAACTCAATCGAAAATCTACTACTTATAAACATAAGTAAATCCAAATTCAAATCCAATTCGCGTACAAATTAATATCAAACCTTTCGAAAATGCATATTTCAAAACCACGTTTCACAACAAATCAACACAACTACGAAAATACCTACAATAAAATTCTCCGTTTCAATTTCTCTACTTTATAAATCACAAGTATAAATCCAAATCCAAATGGAGCGCATATTAATATCGAAAATTTCCAAATACATATATCTCAAAACTGTATTTCTCCATATCTCAAAAACTCATGTCATAGTATATGCAACCAAACCTCAATTTCAAATCTCTTGCTCAATAAATAAATCCGAATAGAGTATAGTTAAATTTGATGACTTCGAAATTATATAACAATGACGAGAAAAATGTTCAAAGGGTGTGTTCCCCAATTTGATATATACTTTAACTTATAAAATCACCAAAATATCAATAATAAATAATTAAAATAATTGATAATGATCGTCATCAACTCACAGTTACGACGAATCAACTACGCGTGTTCTCCATCCACCCCTGAAGAAGCATGTGAAGCACCCGACGCCATATCTGAGCATAAATAGTTTTCTATCAAAATTTAGAAGCTTATTCTAGAACCTTAATAACAATAGAAACCATGAAATCCTCTAATATATATACTCTAATCTCTAAAATTAATCTCTAACTCAATAATCATGTCTAACTATGAACTAATTGAAATGTATGTTGATAAATATAGCTCAAAGAGTTTCAATGAGCAATTACTAAGAGTGGGTGTTCCTCTTCTTCCCCAAAGCTCAAACCCTAACCCCAAAACTCTTCCAAATCAACCCAAAAGCACTTGTAGAATTAGGAAAAAGCTTTGTTTAGATTAAAATCTTACTAATGGGTGTTGATTGTAGCTTAAATTTGATGTTTGAAGAGAAAGGAAAGAAAAAGAAATGTTGCTGTGTGAGAACAGAGGAGAGACGAAAACAAGGGGTAATGGTTTAGTGTAGTAACTTCTAGACCTCAGTTTTATCTTTACTACTGACTATTATTTATTTAAATATTATTATTATTATCAACTGTAGTTTAGTTTTATATTTTAGTTTACTTTTATAATATGTGTTTTTAATCAAACGGTGCGTTTCATATTTAGTAAAAAAGAGTTCTGTTTACATTTTCGGTACTAATGGCTCAAAGGGATGGGGAATATACCTCAAACCAGATATAAATTAAACAACGTCGGCCTCAGCAATAACAGCTACAACTAAGCAACTCCCTTGACTTGAGTAAGTCTTTACCAACTTAATTTTATATAATTATAAATTTTGATTTTAAAGTAAATTTAAATTTTTTAAAAACTGACCATCATCATCATCAAATTAATCTCAGGTGGGCCTTGTTGTCTTATATAGAGGTGTCAATAGAGCCCCAAATTTCAAAGTCCACTTAAAAAAACCCTCACCAAGCCCATTAAATTAAAGCCCCCTAATTGAACAAAATATTTGAGGCCAAACCCACTCTAAAATCTATTTATCTGTGGGCTTAAAAAAGGCTCACTATAAAGGTAAAAAAAAAGATTTTTTTCCCGATAAAAAAAAAAGTTTTTTTGGGTAAAAAAAAAGTTTTTTCAGTAAAAAAAAAGTTTTTTTCCAATAAAAAAAAGTTTTTTCCCACTAGAAAAAAGTTTTTTTGGGTAAAAAAAAAAGTTATTTTTTTTTAAAAAATGTTTATAGAAATTTTGGGACTTTGGGGCCTTTTGATTTTTTTATTTGTGGGCTTGCATGAATGTGGGCTTTTTAATCTTGTGAATTTTCAAGCCTCCTTACTACATGGGTTGGGGCCTAAACTTCAAAGCCCCGTAATATTGACATCTCTAGTCTTATATATATGATTCTGCCAACTTGTTTTTTATTTCTTTATTTTTTTGAATTATATATTTCAATCCGGACTTCATCCCAATATAAGAAGCAAATGCACATAATATAGGTAACCAATTTTTTTATTTTTTTTAGGGATAATATAGGTAACCAATGTGTATAGTTTAATTTGGAAAATGAGAGAAAATGAATGAAATCATATTTGGTCATGCCATTGTAATATATTATTTGCAATACTGAATAACAAATGCAATAAGGAAACTTAATCTCTCAATGGGACTAGAGGGACTGAATTGCAATATTGAATAACAAAAATAATTATATAAACTTTATTTTCTGGAGTTCACAGAGAAGAAAAGGATTAACAAATGCATTTTCTATGTAGACCGATTCTCCAAAGGTAGTGAATTACAGAGGCTAATCTACAATGACTAAGTATTACATGATTCACATGTCAGTCTACAATGAATAAAATAAGATGGTAGATTGAATAAGTCAAGTGGTTGACTTTATTTTATGAACAATTATAGATGGTTGTTCTGAATTGTGCAGAAAATATCATCCGCAATGTGGCGAGCATTGGCCCGCAATATCTCAAATCAAAAGCGTTTTCATTGGAGAGCCAAAAGGAGAAGCAGAATGAAGTCATTGACTTGCTGGAAGGTAAGATATCACTTCCCCCCGATGTTAGGGATCTCATGTATGTGCTTGTGTCTCATTAAGTTGTTCCTTTTCTTTGTATATTGTTTTAACTCTTCCTTTAAGTGTCATTTTCACTAATAGAATGAAATTACAGAATTCCATCCAACTGTAAAATTGTGAATTTTTATGAAAAAGTAAATACATGTTCGGTAGTGCATCTGTAAAAGAGAAGAAGTTTTATAAGTGTAATGTTTGCTATATTTACTAGGCGAGGTAAAATCTATGGCTGGAGTGGAAAAGGGATATGCAGCTTGAAGGGACACAAGAAGAAAATATAGCATAGTAATATAAGAGTTGTGGATTCAGCAAGTGTAAGCAGACTTGTGGCATGATGAGGTTGGAGAAGATGAAATCATAGGCTCTTATCTGAATTCTATTTTTTTAGACAAATGTTAGTCTTTAGTTGTTAGTATGTTGTGTTATAGTTAGAGTTTGAATTCTAAACCTTCTTCTCAAACTCCTTCAGATGTCTCAGCTACACTTGAGTTATCTCTTGGAGACATTTTTATGATTTTATTCGTTTGATCAATGTAGCCAACTCCACTTAGTGGATAAGGCTTGGTTGTTGTTTGATGTATCCTAAGTTTCCAAAATGATTATTCAGTTCTGTTCTATACTCCCAGTAAAAAAAAACTTGTAATAATCATTTCATTACGGGTAAACATATTTTTACTTACACAACCTATTATTAAAACTGTTTAATGTTCTACTAACATCTACTTAAAGTCAGAATGGTTGATAGGAAATATTTGGAAACTCGGTTAACTTCATTATCTTCCCCTTCCTTGCCACTCTTATGCAAACAAAACTCATTATAGAGTTGAAAATGCTGCCAAATATTATTCATGAAATAAAATGTATAAAATCAGAAGACATTTTTCCTAAGTTTTCTAGATAACATTCATGAACGTGGAAGATCTTTATCAAAACTGATTCATATTTATCAATATGGTCATGCAATTTGAGTAGAATTGTTTATTCTCACGTATCGTCATGTTGCATTATTACATTGATATTTAACTAGACATAATTTCTACTTTGGGTTCTTTAACATGTGCCCTAAGGGCAGAAGTTAACATTTCCCTTTTTTTTAAGGGTATCAACTATTCTTTTGTTACTGATTTTTGAATTGTTAACGTTCTATTTCTTAATAATAAATATTATTATATATTTCTGGAACTACATAAACTTCCCAAAAGCATGGAATGGCCCCTAATGGCAATTATATTTATATTTTACTGTAATGGTAAATAGTAAACAGTTCCTGAGCATAGAGCAAAGTGTCACTGTTATATGAATCAATATCTTAATTCAAACTTCATGATATAGGACCCATAGTTATATTTATCTTTTGCAGTAAAAATATTTTAACAAAGAAAATGTTTTTAGTAAAATAGAGTTCTGTTTAAATTTTCGGTACTAATGGCCCAAAGGGATGGGGAATATACCTCAAACCAGATATAAATTAAACAGCTTCTGCCTCAGCAATAACAGCTACAGATCTCTTGACTTGAGTAAGTCTTTACCAACTTAATTTTATATAATTAAAAATTTTGATTTTAAAGTAAATTTAAATTTTAAAAAAACTGTCCATCATCATCATCATCATCATCAAATTAATCTCAGGCGGGCCTTGTTGTCTTATATGGTTCAGCCAACTTGTTCCTTTTTTAAGAGGAACAAGGAAATTAGCTGTTATACATGACTACTATGAGGTCATTTGTCCATTATACATGACTACTATTAGCTGTTATATGTAATTGATGATTGATATGGTGCGCATAAACAAGGATATATTCAGGCTTCATAAGAGGTAAATGCACATAATATAAGTAATCAATGTGTATAGTTTGATTTGCAAAATGAGAGAAAGTAAATGAAATCATATTTGGTCGTGCCATTGTAATATATGATTTTCAAATATATGGAAACATAATCTCTCAATGGACTAGAGGGGGATTGAATTGCAATATTGAAAACAAAAGTAATTAAATAAACTTTATTTTCAGGAAACTTTATTCTCATAATGTATGTTGTATATTTGTTAAAATTGTCATCATGAAACTTTTTTAGTCATTTCCTTTACTATTTGGATTGGCAGGTTTTGTAAGATTGTTTTTAAGAATATAAATTTGGGATACTTGAGAAAAAGCCTCAACTCTATCTCTGTTCATTTGATCATATCCCAGGGCTGTGCAAAACAAATACTAAATTAGGATATCATAAAACAAAGTCACGAGGCATGGATTTAATAAAAATATATCTATCTTTCTTGTGAATCAAGTAATAAACATGTTGTGATTGTCACAAGTAATGCCTCAAAGTTCTTTTTTTTCCTCCTTCACCAGAATCACTCTCAGAAGCTTTTTTAATCCCGTTTGTGCGTTTTCAAAGCCTTCATCAATTTTTTCTCATTTTTCTCATCTCTCTCATGACTACCGGATTTGTTTCATTCCTATTGATCATCAATTATGTCTTTTAATTTGATAGAGTTATAGGACCAAATAGGCAACCTCTGTACAACCAATTTAGTTCCTTCTAATTTGTTGAACCACGACAGCCATTTGCACTTAATGACAGAATGGCCATTGACTATATGACAACATGCTCAAAGAATGATAGTCATTTAGCAAATTAGTTTACAGCCACATGCAAGGGAAATTAGTAGACAAGATGCTTGAATCAAATTACATGACAGACACTAGAAGCAACAAAACTTTACTAGAATTTAACACACAAATGAAGATTAAAAAAGAAAAGGTTCCTACAAATGGAAGTTATAAAACTATTCATACTAGACTTTTTGCTTTTATTCATAAGTTTCAAACATTAGATATATGAATGGTTATAAATTATAAGGTTAATGTTGGAACATTGGTGTCAAGTTGGAAAGAGAAATTGAAAGGTTGGAAGATTAAACTTCAAGTAATTAAACTTTGATCTAGTGTTGTGTGAATTGAAAAAATAGAGTGTGTGGGTCCTACATAAGATAGAACACCACACATTAGTAGTGTTTAAATAGTGGTATTTAATTTTAAATACCTGATAATGATGAAAATAATAGTAATTTTTTTTTTGGGTTAATAGGTCTTTACCCCTTGTAATATAGGTCATTTCCGGTTTTTCCCCTGTAAATATTTTTTTTTTATTTACCCTCTGTAAAAACAATTTGTTTTGATTTACCCCCTAATAGTTCAAACAAAAACCAATTTTATTTTTTTTCAATAAATTTTCGTTTTTGTCTGGCCTATTAGGGGGGTAAAGCAAAACAAAAATATTTTAAGGGGGGTAAATCAAAAAAAAAAAAATTTTATAGGGGGGAAAATCAGAAATGACCTATATTACAGGGGGTAAGGACCTATTAACCCTTATTTTTTATTTATGGATATCACTTCCCATAATTTTAACTTATGTTGGCTATGATAAGATTGAGAATCCTATCTATATTTCCTTCATTAGTTTGATTCATCTAATTTTGTGGGTTTATTTCTTTTTGAACTTATCTGATTAATTTGTTACTTGAGCTGATATGTGGGTAACATAATTTTTAAGTTTACTTAATTCTTAAGTTTCTCTAAACTAATTACAAACTCTCCCTATAAAAGGAGAGCTCACCTAGTTCAAAAATCATACCAAAAAGTTTCTATTGAGTTGTCGAGAACTCTTTCTCTATTCTCCCTCCAGCTTGTGTTGACGAGCTATTTTTCTCCTCATCTTATTTTTTCTGTCCATTTGGAATTAAGAAAGGTCTTAAAAACATAGTCCCTTTGATAATGTATGTCCCTTCAGAATAAAGAGTACTTTTAAGATCATAGTCCCTTTTAAATATGCTCTATTTCTAGTTAGCGGCTATTGACTTCAACTTCATCGATGTGTTACGAAGATACTGATTCTTCCCTCAAGTTTCCCTCTCTATCTAATTTCCTATAAAAGAAGAATACTATATTCCCATAAGTTAGAAGAATACCAACATAGATTGTGTCATTTCTCTTTGGTTTCAATATCTCTAAAAATTATTGTAAATCAATCTCAACTACATTGCAAAGAAAAGTCAAATGCCGCCAACCTCAACTATATTATACTATATGGAATATGGATATGAATATGGATTTGGATTCTATGCGTTTCACTGCATGCGGTCGGCATATTAGACGGTATAGATTTTAAGTTTGAAATTAAGTTGTTTTTAAATTTAGAATTCAAACTTAAAATTCAAAATTGTCTAATCACAAATGGTCGAGATTATCTAACTGTAGTGTAGTCACAATCTTTTAGCGACACATAAATCCAGTCCATCATATATAGTTTTAAAAGAAAGAGTTAATTACACTCTCCTCCTTAAAAAAATGCTTGAAGTACAGCCCTCTCCTTTAATAATTAAATATTCACTACACTTTAATCTATTTTAACATAAATAAATATTTTTATCATATATATATTAATTTTGAATCACCATTTAAGAAAAAATAATTCATTTCTTTATAATTTAAATGTCGATGATAATTAAATTAAATATTTTGTTATTGATTTTATAATTTAGAGTATAAAACTAACTTTTAAATGACCATGTTTTATTGTCTTTCGTAATTTTTCATGTATTTTAATTTTATTTTGGGTTGTTTCAAATTTTATAATAGGGTTTAAAACTATATGTTAATGAAATTGTGTATAAAAAATAGCAAAAAATATGTATTCAATTTTTTATTATATTAAAATAGACCCGCAATATTATTTTTTCGAAGTGTGTTAGCTTGTTATTTTTTTGCTAGATTATCAGAAATAAAAAAAAATATTGAGGGAGAGTAAAGTGTAGATTTTAACATAAGAGGGGAGGAGAATTATCAAGCTTCACTTAGGAGAGGGTAGTGAAAAGTTTTCTAATATGTTTTGAATAAGAGAGGAGGAGAGTGTATATTTTAACATAAGAGGGGAGGGAAGTGTATTTCAAGCATCTTTGAGGGAAGGAGAGTGTAATTTACTCTTAAAGAATTTAAATTATACATAGTTGTGTTATTTGAAAATTGAAATATAGACATTAAATATTTTATTCTTATTTCTCTTACTTATTACTCACTTAGTCTCATTTTAATAATCGTTTTAGAGTTGTGCTTGGTTTTAAGAAAATGGTTAATTGAGTTGATTTCAATGATAAAATTAGTACTCATTCCGTTCTAAAATAATTGATTCATTTCACTTTTTAATGCAATATTAATTTTTTTTTGGGTTAATAGCGCTTTACCCCATTTAATATAGGTCATTTCCGGTTTTCTCCTTGTAAAATATTTTTTTTGAATAGGGGGCAAAATTAGGCAGGGGTTAAACCGAAATTTTCTCAAATTAGCAGGGGGTAAACCAAAATTTGCTCAAATTGCAGGGGGGTAAACCGAAATTTCCTCAAATTATAGGGGGCAAAAATTTTTCATGAAGGTCTAAAACCAAAAAATATTCAAATTACAAGGACGGAATCCAAAAAAAAATATTTTACAGGGTGGATAACCGGAAATGACCTATATTACAGGGGGTAAAACCCTATTAACCCTTTTGGTTTTGGACCTTCATGAAACATTTCACCCTCTGTAATTTGAGCAAATTTAGGTTTACCCCCTTGTAATTTGAGCAAATTTCGGTTTACCCCTTGTAAATTTGAGCAAATTTCGGTTTACCCCCCTCCCATATCTTTGATTTTGTACAGTCAAAATTCATGAAAGTCTAAAACCAAAAATCTTCAAATTACAAGGACGAAATCCTAGAATTTTTTTACAAGGGGTAAAACTGGAAATGACCTATATCACAGGGGAGTAAAACATTATTAACCCTTTTTTTTTTTTTCTTCCAATTATGACTCTAATTAATACTACTTTTACTATTCCTAATTCAATAATCTTCCGGTCATTATTATAAGCAAAAAACAATATTTTAGATTCATTTATTTAATGATGTATTTAGTCTTTATTATAGACCACATACATCATTAAATGAATGAATCCAAATTGTTAATTTTTGTTTATAATAGTGATCGGTGTGTATATATTATATTCTACTTTCACTTATATACTTTTTTTAAATATGTGTGAAATAAGCAAAATGCTCGGTTATTTTGGAATAGAGGGAGTATAATTTACTCAAAGCACCCTTATTAATTGTACTTAAAGTTGACTAGTTAGATGAAGTAAAATTTAATAAATAAAGATACATAATAAAAATAAATAAATAATACAGTGATATTTTGAAGTGACAAAGAAAACTTTGTCTACAACTTCCCTAAAAAAAAAAAACTTTGTCTACAACTGTCGCATGTTTCAGAAACATCTACAATAAATATAAAAGGGTGGAGTGGCTGCATCCATTCAACTTTTTTCTAAGAAACCAATTGTTATTTTTTATTGTTTGTGGGGATGACTAACCGATTGGCTTGCGTGATAAGACCGTAAATGATGGAGTTTCCCTTGGATGCGATTAATATTTGAGTGAATTTGTTTCTATCTTTTTTAATTGATAATTATTTTTATCTTAATAATTTATTTTAATTATTTATCTAAAAAAGAACACTAAAGGAATCCTTAACACTAAAACCTAATAATATTCAAGAAAAATAAGTAAAATAAGATTAAAGAAAATTGATGTATTTGATCCAAAATTTAAAGACTAAACCATAAAATCGATCTCAGTCTTTCTAAGTCATTATCAAATTAGTTCATAACTCAATCAATATTTCAAACTAGTTTTTGTCTTTGTCAAGTTTTTAATTAAATCTTTATCACGTGACAAAAACATAAAGACAGAACTTTTGATAAAGTCAAAGACTAGTTTAAAATATTGATAGAATCAGAGACTAATTTGAAAATGATTTGCAAAATCATAAACCAATTTAATGGTTTACTTAAAATTTGAATCAAAGATTAATTTGATTTAACCTACTTTTGTTTATAATTTAGCGGGAGTAACCGTTGATAAGGAAAATCTGACATCGAAAAATAAATAGACATAAAAAAGACTAAGTAGACGCTACCACTCAGTTATACGTGCAGTACCAAGTAATGAAACGTGAAAGACAGCAATGTAAAATAAAAATATAAAAACCCAAAGACACCAAGTTAGACTTCGGGCTGATCTTATGATTTTTGGGTCTTAAACGAATCAATAAAATTGTGCTTTTTAAATTATTTGAACGAATTTTTTCTTGTATTTTTTATTGCATAAGATTATCTAAAATATTTTTTCAATAAAATTAATGAAAGCTAGTTAAAACAATATATCTTTATAATATTAACTACTAAATAAACATAATAATTTTGAAGCCAATAAAAAATGGTGCACTTGGCTGTCGCCTCTCCCACCACCCTCAGGACCACCACTGTTTGACTTGGTGATATAAGCAGTCAAGTATGGACATGAAGAAGAATCTTGCTTAGACACCAAATACAAACCATTTCTGCTCTTCCCTTATTTCCATGGCAGAATCATTTGTCATTGATATTGCTAATTCACTGTTAGGAAAACTTGCTTCTTATGCTTATGAAGAAGCTTCTCGTGCCTATGGTGTGTATGAAGATCTCCAGGGGATCAAAGACACTCTCTCAATTGTCAGTGGTGTATTGCTGGATGCTGAGTGCAAGAAGAATCAAAAGCATGGGCTGCGTGAATGGCTGAGGCAGATTCAAAATATATGCTATGATGCTGAAGATGTATTCAATGGATTTGAGTTGCAACACAAGCAAAACCGACTTTTGGAAGCTTCTGGAAGCACCATAATAAGGAAGGTACGCCACTTGTTTTCTACCTCTAATCCAATTTCTTTCCGTTTTAAAATGGTGCGTCAAATTAAAGAGCTTAGGGGAAGATTGAATAAGGTAGCAGCTGATGGGACCATGTTCGGACTTGCAACCATCAGTCTAGAACCAGGACTTGTTGTAAAAAGAAGAGAGATGACTTATCCGGATGTTGATGCTTCAAGTGTAATAGGAAGAAAGTGTGATAAGGTTAAAACCATCGAGCTTTTGATGCAACCACATCCTCGAGGTGATGGTGATGGTGATAAAAGTCTGTGTGTTATTCCAATAGTGGGAATTGGAGGGTTAGGGAAGACCACACTTGCGAAGTTGGTGTTCAATGATACGAGAGTGGATCAACTTTTCCAATTGAAGATGTGGGCGTGTGTCTCTGGTGATTTTGACATCAGGAAGATAATCATTAAAATCATCAACTCTGTCACGACTTCAGCTTCTGCTCCATCCAGTGGTCTTGCTCACCAAGAAAACCTCAACAACTTAGATATTGGGCAACTAGTAAAACGTCTGAAAGAAACACTCTCTAGACAAAAGTTTTTAGTTGTGTTAGATGATGTATGGAATAATGATCGAGCAAAGTGGCTTGAATTGAAAGATTTGATAAAATTTGGCGCACCGGGAAGCAAGATTATCGTGACAACACGGAGTAACTCAATTGCTTCAATGATGGGCAATATTCCCTCCTATGCTTTGGAAGCTCTTTCTCCTAAGGATTGTTTATCTCTATTTGTCAAATGGGCATTCAAGGAGGGCGAAGAAGAAAAATATCCAAATCTAGTGGATATTGGAAAAGAAATTGTGAAAAAATGCAATGGGGTTCCACTAGCCGTGAGGACATTGGGAAGTTCTCTCTTCTCAAACTTTGATACAAGCCAGTGGGAATTTGTCATGGACTCTAACTTGTGGAATTTAGAACAAAAGAAAGAAGATATTTTACCTGCCCTAGAATTAAGTTATGATCAAATGCCATCTTATCTGAGACAATGTTTTGCTTATTTTTCCCTTTATCCAAAAGATCATATTTTCGATAGTTATCAAATGTGTAATCTTTGGGTAGCCTTTGGATTAGTTCAATCTGTAAATGGAAGTGAAAAGCTAGAGAGTATTGCAAGAAAATATATTGATGAGTTTCATGCAAGATCATTTATTCAGGATGTACATGACCATGGCTCTTTTTGCGAGTTCAAAGTACATGATTTGATACATGATCTTGCATTGTTTGTTGCAAGAGAGGACTTTGTAGCTATAGACTCACGTATTCAAAATATACCTCAACAAGTATATCATTTATCAGTTGTTGAAAAGAAGTTACTTGACATTGATTTTTTCCCAAAGTCTAGAAGTGTGAGAAGTATACTATTTCCCATTCATGGAGTGGGTCTTAAAAGTAAAAGTGTTCTAGATACATGGCTATTGAGATATATATATCTGCGTTATTTGGATTTAAGTGATTCTTCAATTAAGACCGTGCCAAAATCAATTGCAAAATTTGAGCACCTGCGTTTTCTCAATCTTTCTTGTAATTTCGAAATCAAAATTCTACCAAATTCTATTTGCAAACTCCTAAATTTGCAAATTTTGTTGCTCAGTGGGTGCACAAAGCTTAAAAGGTTGCCTAAGGCTTTGTTTGCGAGTTTGGAGGGGTAGGGAGGGGAAGGCTTGGGAAAAAAGGAATGAGCAAGTGGAAGAAATAGAGGAAAATGGGAGATGAGGGTTTTGGGGGGTTAACTTTTCTTCATAATACAAAACCCTCCTCATTTGGAGGAACTAAAAAATTGTATTGGGGGAGGGTTTTGGGGGGTTTTGGAGGGTTAATAAGAATTATTCAAATTTAATCTATGTTGTTATAATATTTTTAAAATTAAAAACAAAGTAATCATATGCATTAATTTATCATTCTTTAAAAAACCACTCTTTTAATTTTTTTTGAAAGATTTCTCTATTTCTCCACATATTTTGCATCCGTTAAAGCCTTTCCTTTCCTTCCCCTTCAAACTCCCAAACAAAGCCTAAAGGATTAGGGAAGTTGACTAGCCTTCGATGTCTGAGTGTCACCTCAAAACAGTCTATTCTACCATATGATGAATTTGCTTGCTTGAACCATCTTCAAACTTTGAGTTTTCATAATTGTGACAATCTGGAGTTTTTTTTGTTCGAGCAACAACTCCCTTCCATTGAAGAACTGTATTTTGAATCATGTGAGAGTCTGGAGTGCTTATCTCTTAATATTTTTCCTAAATTACAGACTCTGTTTATTCGTAATTGTCAAATGTTAGACATGTCATTGAACAACGAAAGGCCAGTACCAAAGTTGACGATGAAACATTTGTATCTCATGAATTTTCCAAGGCTTGTGACATTGCCTAGATGGGTTGCATGTGCCGCGGGAACTTTAGAGACCTTTGTAATTAACGATGTTCCTAATCTTCAGATGGATCCTGAGTGTATAATTACAATGACTCATCTGAAGAGGCTACATATTGCTGGTTGTCATCAACCGTTCAGTCTTCCATGTGACATGTGCTGTCTCACTGCCCTTAAATATTTTCACATAGCTGATTGCCCTGAATTATATTTTAAAAATGTCAGCTCCAATTTTGTGAGTACTCGTATCAAGAGCATCTTCATTTAAGAGCCAAGAGGAGAGGAGGAGGAATGAAGTCATCAACCTTGGAGGTAAACATATTATTTTGTCGTATCAAATAACTGTTTGTTCCACCTTAATTAAACTATTTTCCGTTTGAAAAAAATAAGATTAGAGCTGAAATTGCATGAATTATCAAAGCGATGTAGTTTCACATAAAAAAAATAATTACAGTAGAAACTCTATAAATTAATAATGTCAGGACCGGAGAAATTTATTAATTTAGAGAGTTATTAATTTATCGATAAATTAATAATTATTAATTTAAAGAGTTTTTAAGTAATTATACAGTACATACCAAACAAAAAGGCAAATTAGTCTATGCCTCTTAGAATTACGTTGCAGCGAACCTTGAGACTCAACGTAAATTAGTAATTACTGTGTTCATATGCATTGGAAAAATACAATACAAAAATACAACACCTGAGCTATTTGATGCAATAAG
>Ga0315914_1004415_pt1 | contig 21073 bp, 9 predicted proteins | sample MpolenodulesMG_FD_203920 | JGI IMG/M metagenome (GOLD analysis project Ga0315914, IMG submission 203920) | Medicago polymorpha root nodule microbial communities from Los Angeles, California, United States - elongated nodules | ecosystem: Host-associated > Plants > Roots > Nodule | place: USA...
ATTAGTTCATTATGCTTTCAACCCACTAGGTTCCTACTTAATTTTTTTTTTTTTGGTTCTATGTAGCAATGCCTTTCGTTACAGCCCAACCACCCACAAGCGTTGACCAATCTTGGAAATATATACATGGAATGGTATGTATTGTGATCCCTCTATCTTCATGCTAATGGTAGTAGTTTGTGGGTTATGTGGGATAATTGACTTGATTGAAATTGTTAATGCAGGAACATGGTGGCTGCTGCTGCTTCATATTATAAAGCTACACTAAATGTAACCACTGGATTATCTGCACCGTATAACAACCTTGCTATAATATATAAGCAGCAGGTATGAAAACCTAGAGCATTTTGTTCTATATACCTACGATAGAACATAGGATAACTGCAAGGATTATCAACTTAGAGAAAAAGTTGATAGAAATATATTGTTGTTTATCTTATTTATTTCTTGGACAATATTGTAGGGGAATTATGCAGATGCCATATCTTGCTACAATGAGGTCCTCCGCATTGATCCCTTGGCAGCTGATGGTCTTGTAAACAGAGGCAATACTTATAAGGAGATTGGTAGAGTCAGCGATGCTATCCAGGATTACATACGTGCGATTACCGTCAGGCCTACTATGGCTGAAGCTCATGCTAATTTGGCTTCTGCCTATAAAGATAGGTATGCTAATCGTTATTTTGCCTAATGCCTCCAACGTTGAAACTGAAGCAAAACTATAAAATATCGTTAGCAGTGTGAGCTTCAATTCAAATAAAATGTCTTTTTAGCATAATATTGAAATTGAGCCTGGATCTTCTGACATCTTTTGGGGATTATTTTTCTTGTGTCCACATCAGAAGTTTTAGGTTTCTTGTTTTGTCTAGAACTTCTTTTAATCCCCCATCGCCTTTGCAATATCTGTTGGTGACTTCCTGTCAACACTATGATGTCTAGTTACTTTGTCAAAACTGCATGCTCATTGAAATTCTGTTTATTTCAGTGGACATGTAGAGGCGGCTGTAAAGAGCTACAGACAAGCATTGATTCTTCGTACAGACTTTCCTGAAGCAACTTGCAATCTTCTACATACACTTCAGGTTTTTTTTTTTACTATTTGTTATTTTTTAGTCAATAGCTGTTTAAAAAGTAAATGGTTATCTTATCTCTTATGGTGGTTGCTTATCAAAAAAACTGTTCAATTTTTAGAATATGTTCGAATCATAGTGTTTGAAAGTGTGCAGCTTGTATTTTTTTTTAATGTGTGTGACTGAAGCACCTTATTAGAAACCTCTATTGTCAAAAGCGGCCGTGCCGGCCGCTTTAGCGGTGCGAAGCGGAAAATTCAACACCACCGGGTCGTGTCGGAAGTGGAGAGCAGTCATAATAGGCCGCTATGCAGTGACCGGTTCAGAGCGGCGTGGGGTCAATGCGGCCGCTTAATCCTTTTTCACGATCAAAGAGAAGGAGAAGAAATGAAAGAAGAAGCAAACAACTGTGGAGAAGATTGATTGTCCTGTGAAAAACTGAGAAGAAGCAAAGTGAAAGGTCTTTGTTGGTTGTTTATGCGGCTGCGGTGCTCCATGTTTGAAGGATTAGATCTAGGGTTAAGTATGAAGAAGACTTATATGGGCCCTTTAGGCCCAATCAAAATGGTAGTATAACCAAATTTGTAGTATAGTGGACTTAAAACACGTTAGTTTTTTTTTTTTTTTGAGAGCAACATGTGAAGTGTTTTAATGGTAAAAAAAACAATAGTAGTAATAGTAACATAATTAGATGAATATAGTCTTGTTTATTAATAACAGACCAATAATTGAATAGTAAAATATTAATAACAAAATAATAACTTGTGTATAATTGGTATTAGTAAATAAATATTTAATATAAATTATTTATACAGTATAAATTATTAATATTAGTTATTTAGAAATAAACATTAATCTTTTTATATATTCCATTTTATATCAATGCTAAAAATCATTTAATTATCTTTAACTTTTCATTTATATTAGCTAAGTATATTTTTTTCATACTTTCTCAGTCCTTAATAATATATTTTTTAGTATTAGTGTTCACGTCCCTTGAAAAGCGCCCGCTCCCCTCGCTGCTCCAATTTTTGGGTTGGCCGTACCACAATTCCGCATTGACAACAAAATTAGAAACCCATTATTTTTGCCTTAATCACTGATTCATTCTTGGTGATTCTATTCTTTTCAAATATGGAAGTGGTCGTTGTATTGGTGGGTCATTCACTTGGAATGAAATGGTAGTATACCTTGCTTGCTGTTTGTTTGACCTGATTGGACTATATGATACTCTTCTGTCATCTTGATTTTGGATATACTATTCAGCATAATGATCGAAATGAAATCATTATTTCAATGATACATTTATTGTTATGATCTGTTGTTCATGGTTGTTTCTCATTGTTATTAGTGATTGTTTAGTCTTCGGCATTTCCTTTGTTATCACTCCATTATCCTCACATGTTTGTTGTGTCTAATGTATTGTAATATATGTAGTTTCTTTGCATCTCGGTATAATCTTTTGCAATAATGCAGTGTGTCTGTTGTTGGGAGGATCGTGATCAGATGTTCAAGGAAGTAGAAGGGATTATCAGAAGACAAATTAATGTCAGGCGCAATTCGTATACAATTTGAATATTTTTTTAATAAATCAACATATAATATGAACATGCGTGTTTCTTTGAATATTCCTCAGTTATTTTGTTTTTCTATTTTTTAGATGTCAGTTCTTCCTAGTGTCCAGCCTTTCCATGCAATAGCATATCCACTCGACCCAATGCTTGCTCTGGAAATTAGGTACAATTAATTTGTTTACAGAAGATCTACTCAATAACAAATGGAATGCTCTATGATATTCTCACTATGTGTGTTTTAATGTCCTTTGTCTCTTCACAGCCGCAAATATGCTGCACACTGCTCTGTAATTGCATCTCGTTTCTCTCTTCCACCGTTTAGCCATCCTGCTCCTATTCCAATCAAGCAGGAGGGAGGTTATGAAAGACTAAGGATTGGGTATGTGATTGTTACTTTGCAAAATCTCTGAATGATTTCCCACCTTGTGAGAGAGATGTAACAATTTTAATTACATGGGAATTTTTTTGACTGCAGGTATGTGAGTAGTGACTTTGGTAATCACCCCTTGTCACATCTCATGGGATCTGTTTTCGGTATGCACAACAGAAAGAATGTGGAGGTATTTAACTTGGTTTTGTTCAATCTTGTTGTCTTCCAAATATTCTTCTGTTCTCTACGTATTGACAATGTATACATGTATAGGTATTCTGTTATGCCTTGAGTCCAAATGATGGTACTGAATGGAGACAGCGTATTCAATCTGAAGCAGAGCACTTTGTGGATGTATCTGCCATGACATCAGATACGATAGCAAAATTGATCAATGAGGATAACATTCAAATCCTTATCAATCTTAATGGTTATACAAAGGTAGCTCCCTTATGCTGGAGTATTGTTGTATGATCTTTTAACTAATCAAAATTCATAAATAAGGCTGTTGTTTATGTCAAAGTTAGTTTTGTTTTACTTGTTTGTTAATTTGAAGTAATATTTATGGATGATTGAATTCAGTTCTGATTTTGTTTTTAGTACTTTCATCTGTGAAGGGTATGTGAAATGGAGGAATGCTTCAGATATAATATGTGACTACAAAGTATTACTCAACCTTAAAGATTTCTTTATCACAACTATAAGATTTACAATACAATATTGTATGGAATTAAGTGTTGGACTGTAAATAGTTAATAAGAAAATAAAAATAGTATTGCTGCTAAGATGAGAATACTGTGATATGAGTGGTCCCACAAAACAAGACAGGATTAGTGAATATCCTTTGGTAAGAAGTTGGGTAGTGTTGCTCCTATTATTATAGTATAGATGGTATGGCTTTGTCTCATTTGGTTTGGGTGTCTACTCTGGATATACATAGAAGCAGCACCAGTAAGGATTAAGGAAGGTATAGAAGAGAGGGAAAAATAGCCCATTAGTTAAGAGGGCGTCCAATAAAAACTATAATTCAAACTATTCAATGATCTTTTTGATACACGTAGGTGAAGTTTTTCTTGTGTGCCAATGGCAAGTCACCGTATCATAATATTGAGGTTACAGGCTGACATTGTGAAGGAAATTTCAGCATTGTCAAATCCAACTTGAAAACCAGCTCATGCTTTTTTTATCATTTAACTGTTGGTTTTTTGCTAAAATAGAGCTGTCCCTCATGTTTAATCATGCTTAGCAATTTTGATGATGGAATATGATTATACATCCATGTTTGTTTTGTTTACATTATAAATCCCTAGTTATTAATTTTCTTTTATCTGTGAATTAATTTTTGGTCTATACTATTATTCATAAAAGGACATTATGAAGCTAATTGATAAATATAGCTAACCCTACTAAGTTGGTAAAAGCTTTGATTGTTTATATATATGGAACCAGACCAAGATCCTGGCCTGGTGAATTTATATAGCTGATCTTACTTATTGAGTGAAGGCTTTGAATTGTGTAGGTATATTTTCTATCTTTTGGTTATTTCTCATTGCATGGTGCAATTGTCCTCCTTTTTTCAGGGTGCGAGAAATGAGATATTTGCTATGAAACCAGCACCAGTTCAAGTTTCATATATGGGATTTCCTGGCACAACCGGAGCTACATACATAGATTACTTGGTCACTGATGAGGTTAGCAATACTGGGTGTTACCAGGCCATCTTATTAACTCATTTACTCATTTACATGCTTTCTGAATTCTTGCTACTTCTCTTGTAGTTTGTTTCACCTCTTCAGTATGCACATATCTACTCTGAAAAGATTGTCCATCTCCCGCATTGCTACTTTGTAAATGATTATAAACAGGTTTGTTGTTATGAACTTGGATAAAATTATGTACATGTTGTAAGGTATGTATACATGGCGCTCAGTGTCTTTTCCCTGGGTAACTTGTTTATTCAGAAAAATCAGGATGTGTTAGATCCAAACTGTCAGCCCAAACGATCAGATTATGGTCTACCTGAGGATAAGTTTTTATTTGCATGCTTCAATCAACTTTACAAGATGGATCCTGAAATATTTAATACATGGTAATGTTAGGAAGCTATTTCTTGGGTAGATAAGATTTCCATGTGTATTTTATGTTTTCAATATTTGGCATATCATCCTTTACATATCTGCTTATGTTTGTGTTGTTTAGGTGCAATATACTTAAACGTGTACCCAACAGCGCGCTTTGGCTCTTGAAATTTCCTGCAGCAGGAGAAATGAGACTGAGGGCATGTACGTGTGTTTGTTTTCATAATACTTTCATACAATGACACAACACACTTAAATGTGTGTGTGTGTGTGTGTGTTTGCAATGTCTGGCTTTTTTTTTGTAATCAATTCTTCAGTGGGCATTATCCATGTCAAAACCACTGGGAGATTTTATTTTCCTATTTGTATGTGCTGCTTAATTATTTTTTTGTGGACTTCCTCTATAATTATTGTACTTCTTTCAGATGCTGCTGCACAAGGGGTACAACCTGATCAAATTATCTTCACAGATGTTGCAATGAAGGGTGAACACATTAGACGGAGTTCCTTAGCAGACTTATTTCTTGACACGTAATTCTCCTCATTTATGTTGCTTTGTTTCGTCAGTCTCCAGTTGCTCTGTCACTTAAATAGTTTTCTTTGGACATACATATACTGATTATGTTTTCTTTCAGGCCTTTATGCAATGCACATACTACAGGAACAGATATACTATGGGCAGGTCTGCCTATGGTTACTCTGCCTCTTGAGAAAATGGCTACTAGGGTTGCTGGCTCACTCTGTATTTCCACTGGACTGGGGGAGGAGATGATTGTCAGCAGGTGAGCTATTTTCCAACTTAATATTTTGTCAGTTGCTGCTCGGGTTCCATTGATGATATAGAATATAGACTTCCTAATCTCCCTTGTAAATATTAGACAGCGCCTTTGTGCTTTTGTCTAACGGAGTAGAATTTTTCTTTTTTGAAAAATGTGTAATTTTGAACTTCCATGAAATCATGTAGTATGAAAGAGTATGAAGATAGAGCTGTATCACTTGCTCTGAATCGCCCAAAGCTTCAAGCTCTAACGGACAAGCTCAAATCTGTGCGTCTGACCTGTCCTCTCTTTGACACAAACCGATGGGTGAGTTCAAATTATATTTTGTACAATTTAATTTTTCGGTTGCCTATATGGTTGCTTAACCTGAAGTTCTATGCTGAAAATCTTATAGGTGAGAAATCTCGACAGAGCATATTTTAAAATGTGGAATCTGCATTGCTCTGGTCAACGGCCACAACATTTTAAGGTCACTGAAAATGATAACGAATGTCCTTATGATAAATAGACATAGGAATACCGTATTAGAGACGGGAATGTAGATAAGAAAATCAAGAGGAAATTGTAGTTAACCCCGCATGTCTGAGGGTTGCCAAAAATTCCAAAGAATATACATTGTTGTAATTTAGTTACTCAAAATTGGGTCGCGTATCTGGTTACAGTTGTTGGGTTGCCTTGTATTAGTAAAAAAGAAGAAATTGTGACGTATTTATTATATTTATGTTATTAGAAGATGTTTGCTTTTGCTCTGTCTGTGCCTTCGAAGCCTGTGTTAAACGGTCATTCCTGTCAGTAAAATTTTAAATGGTTGATATTGCTCGTCGTATTTAAGAAGTCGTATATAGTAGTATATATTCTGTCGAACTTTTTTTTTTTTTTTAAGCAAAATAAAGGGTGCAGAGGGATCTCCAACTGCAACACCTTGAAATATATAGATAGAAATAAAAAGAATAGAAAAGAGGGGGGACATAAACCAAAACCCTCGAGAAAAAAAAAGAAGAAAAAGATAAACCAAAACAAACAAGAAGAAGCTAGAGAACAATGAACTAAATGACTAGCGAGGCGAACGATTGGAAACCCCAACCTTAAACCTTTTGTTAGTCTCAAAGTGTTGCTTTAACTTGTTCTTCTTTTTCTTTGGAACCACCAACTGAAATGTTCATTGGTGTCTAAATTAACAATATCTTCCTTTTATCCCATGTTAGCTCATGAATTGCTTAGAAAATCCATAGCTTGTTGAGCCACAGTAGGAACAAGCCCTAAAACTTGCATGAGCTCTGCTCTTTAGCCAAATGGTTTTCTCACTCCCAAAGAAAATGACCAAAATGCCCCTACGCATGTTAACTCATGCTAGTGTTAAATTTGCGTGAGCAGAGATTTACACTAGCGTGAGTCAACTCACGCTGAGATTTACACTAACGAGAGTTAACTCATGCTGAGAGTGAATGAGATATGTACTAGTGTGAGTTAACTCACACAGGGGCATTTTGGTTATTTACTTGGAAATGAGCAAAACGATTTAGGTAAAGAGCAGTACTCAACTTGCATATCATGAATAACATTTTCACTAAAGTTTGACAAGTTAGAGTCTGTCGCCGCTATGGACCTACCAAGATCACCCTGCGCATGAACTATTGGTACCACTTCCTCGTTTAACTCTTCATGAAAGAAAGTGTTGACTGAGTTTGCACCTGATGCTTTATCACTATTGTTATTATTTCCTTGATCTGAAGGGGATTTTGGTAAAACAGTGTTGCCATCTAACTCCGCAAGGGAATGAGATCACATCATGAACATTAGTAGCAAGACTATCAGTGTTTGTATCTAAACTTTCTGCATTTTTTACTGAAGAAGGCAAATGGGCATCAGCAATTTTAGGGTTTTTCTCACCCTGATTAGTGAATTTTTTTTGTTATCACAACCTCTTGTGCTTTAGGTTTTTCCTGCTTATTATTTGCAATCATTTTTCCATGCTTCAACTTGCTACATTGAGATATGTGATGACCTAAAGTCTGACAATTATTACAATATTCAGGATGTTTTTCATAGACAACACCAACATGAAACGCAAACCCTTCCCTCTCAACATCAAACAAATATTTAATAGCTAATATTTCTCCTAATGACAATGTTATATATTATTTGAAAGTTATTTGTCCTAACATTTTTATAAAGTCTTTTGTTTTATGAAGTTTGGATACGTGATATGGACGAAGATGCGAAAATTTTGAAATTCAAGAAACTTGTATGTAGGCATATGCATGATAATTATTCATTGTTATATTATACTCCATCCGGTTCTATTTATAAGATAAATTTGGGTCAACAAAAATTGATGTATTTAGTTAAAAATTGAGTCCAAATTACATTAACTTTTGTTGATCTATTGATCTAACTTTCTCTTATAAATAGGACCGGAGGAAGTATGAAGATTGCAATTTTAAAAAAAATTAATAATTTTTTTTATCAAAACACAAAAATCATAATTTATTATGGGATTTTAGATCTCGAATAAGACAAGGTTTAGCATCATGGAGGTCGTTTCACAAAATCTATTTACGTAATTGTTTCGTAGATCTTATACCTATTTAAAGAAGAAATCATGTCACACGGATTCTTGTTTGTACAAAGTCTACTGCTAAGTAATTGTTTCATACTAGATCCTATATCTACTATTTAAAGAAGAAAACATATGACACCGGGGTCTTGTTTTTTACAAGTGGTACTTCGAACATTCATTATTATACAAAATATAAAGATCACAATTTGAAGAAAAAAATAGTGATCACAACAATTTATTTTCATCTCTATTTTGATATTTCACAAAAGCGTCATTAAAAAACTCTCTTGTTAATGTTGACCGACAAGGGTCTATATGGGAGTCTACTTCTAAACCTAGATTACTTATTAAGGTCAGGCTTCAGGCCACAAAGAAAACATGTTAGACCTATCACACTAGCTCACTCAAGTAAATTGAATATATTTTTTTTAAAATGTTTTTATTGTATATTTTGTACTTTGCGTTGAACATTGTCATTAACCCAAGCATATTCGCTTACATTAGTTTTTTTTATATATATATTTAAATGTATTATTAAAAAATAAAATAAAGACTTCAATAATACAGGAACAAATTAAGCAGTAACGGGAACGAAGAACACTTTTGTGGGTTCCATATCTGGAACATTTATTGTTTTGTTGGTGGTTTGCCTTCAAAAGCTAGACTTATATCTTATTAATCATATTTGTTCTTGATAGGATTTGTATTTGACGTTGTTGAGTTTTGGATTTTGATTCTGTAATTTCTTTGTTGCTCTCAAAATTGTTTGACAGAAGAGCGTCAACAAGAGTGAGGGAGATAGAAAAAATATGATGTAGGTGGTCTACTATAATACAGTGTGGGACATTTCGATCTATTGGCAAAAGTTACTTGTATATTGGCAAAAAATATGGACGCCTTCTTTCAATATCAAGTTAGAGTCGGTTGAAGATATCTATATTTTTTTGTTCCTATTACATGAGTCGTGAGTAGGTTAGTCTTTGTGTGTGTTTTAGCCCTATAATTACTTGTTGGTTTCTGTATTTTTTGCTCTAAATCTAATGTATGTCACCGAGCTATTCTTGTATGGCCAAATTTTTAGTGTTTAGGTACACACTAAAAGAGATATATTTTTTTTAAAAGAAAAAAATGAGTTTACATTTGAGGGATATGTGTCTTTTTATTTGTGTCAACACTAATATAAAGACATTTAATTTTTGTGGTCATCCAAAGACTTACTCATATAATTCTACTTGGAGCACTGACGGACTAATATAAAGACATGGTGTGGTCATGATTCAATCTTAATTCCTCAAGTTGTGGAAGACTAATCCATTTCATTAGATTGAAACTTTATTTCACAATTGATTCAACCTTGGCAGCCATATTTCCCATAACTTTGATGTATATTATGTTAGTGTTAATAGGATTTCGAAAATCTAAAACTTTGTGGCTGTGAATGGGTGGAGGAGAGATTTAACATGTTTATTTCTTAATTATTATATTATTTCATGGCCGTTTTAACTCGAGGTTTTTTTAACCATGGAAATTTAACATTTTAATCTAATTGTTTTTTATTTATTTATATGAGATAATAAATCAAAAACATATTTTTGTTTTTAGCTTCTTCATGTCAACTTGAAAATCAGAATCTCAACCATATTCATGTAAATTGTTGTTGCTTTTACTCCAACATTTGGTATCAATAAAATCATATATCTCGACATTCATAAAGACGGCATTACACTGCATTACACTCGTGTAAGGCTTGAATATTGTTACACTCGTCAATAACATTTACCGAATATCTTTGTTACAAAATGAATTGTTGTCGTGAAAATTATATTATGTGGTGTGATATGCCGAGATTAGCAAGGCTTAATGGTGTAACACTTGAGTAATATTGCACTACTCAATAATTTTTTTATCATATACCTATTTAACAAAATTTATCGTTTTATTGAAAGTTTATATCATATATATCATCTCTATAAAATTTATATAAATATGGATTAATTGTAGGTCATTAAGGCGTATAAAGATCAATGTCATGAGCATTTTTATTAAAAATTGTTAATCTTTATAAATCTTAGTTACATCATTGTAATTTGATCCTTCTTCATATTCTTCTTGAGAATTTTCCACAAATTAAATCTTCCATGATACTTGTTTAATAAGGGGCCTGTTTTGATTTAGAATTATGGATTCTTTATGGTCAATCAAAACACGCAGTCATGTTGATATTGGTCGTCTGATCTCGTTTAAGGTTGCATAAAGTATTGTACTTCTATCTTGAAGATCATGTCTAAGAATGTTTCTTATAGTGGTAAGGACAAAAAGCAATATGAAGTACCAAAGCAGGAACAAAATACTATTTATTATACTTGCATGATAAATCAAACAAGTTAAAGTACACACAAAACAAAGGCAACATAAGAAAACAACCACATTGCATATCCTCATGCATTTATTTGCTATATTAGTCAAATTTTCTTAGACTCAACATGAGGCAAACTCAAGGAAATCACGTGTCCAACGTTCAAGCACAATTAACTATTGTTGTACCAGAATTGCTTTTGAAGATAGTCGATTACATTTTTATCCACTTGAAAGGCTTTGGTGAGAACTTCCAAAGAGATTGGTGGTTTAGACCCAAACACAGCATTTGCAATGGTAATCACTCCAGGGTTTTGGCTACTAAGACCAGCAATGGCAATAGCCTCCCCATAACCAACGTTCAATTGGAAGTGAATGAGACCAATTGGAAACACAAATACATCACCTTTGTTCAATACTTTGGTGAAGAGACGGTTGTTGTCTTGATTTGAGGAAACGAATCCAACGTAAAGTGTACCTTCCAAAACTACAAGAATCTCAGTACCTCGAGGGTGAGTGTGAGGAGGATTTAGACCTTTTGGTGCAAAATCAATGCGAGCCAAAGATATACCAAGTGTGTTGAGTCCTAATATTTCATTAACCGTTACAGGAGTCACTTTTGATCCGAGTGGATTTGAAGTATTCCCAGGTCCCAATCCTTGAAAGAAGAAATCATCCGCATTTGCAAGTTTAGGATCTTTGCAGAATTTTCCATTCACGAACACTGAAAATTAGAAAACCAAATCACAAGAAAACTTGATTATTATAACGAACTTTTGACACTTTCTAAAAAGACCAATTACTATAATTGTAGGTGTATAAATACTCAAGTTTGCCACATGGTTTAGCTATGCAATCATTTATACACAAAAAACTATAATAACATAGAAGTATTCATTTATTTTGAACAACAAATATATACCACCAGTTTTGGTATCATTGATTGCAACACAAAAGTCTTGCAATGGGCTGGGATCATAGGCAAAACCAACAGAGGATGCTAAAGCCAATAAGGCAACGGTGAAGTAAAAAACTCCCATTTTGTATGTATATATGTTTGAGTTCTTAGTAGAATTGAATGTTGCTGTGTGGGAAGCTAGCTAGTTAAGCATCTATTTATAGGAAGGGCCGAAGGGGGAAGCCATTGATATCTTAGACTACTTTATATTTTAAATGTTTGTTTGGTTCTGCAATAATAAAAAAAACAATTTTAAATAAATTGATTAAGTATTGATTTTAGTAAACAATCATGATCAATTGAGTATGAAATAACTTATGTTTGAACAATAAATCTATTCACGTATAAGTGAATTGAACAATAATTTTGAGTCTAAAAATTATGTTTAGAGTAAAGAACTTTAAATCATAGATTTAAGTTAAAATCAATTAATTATATAGGCAAAATCAATTAAATAATAATCACCTAAATAAGTCAATCAATTTTATACGTCTAAAATATTTTTTGACACTCTATAATGTGAAACCAAACACATTAAATATAAGCTATAATTGAGAAAATAATTGTTCCAAAGTATAAATACCATTTTAGATTATATAGTTATATTATTTTTTCATAAATATACTCATAATTAAGCTAGTAAGTGTCTTATGAGACGAGAAGTCGGAATTGAACACATATATCTACTACACAAGAGTATTTTAGAAAGTAAAACTACGGACATAGTTTTTAAAATTTGAGCGTATTTTTGAATTGGTCTTTTATGTTACATTGTGTTTGCACGGCTAGTCTTAATAGCTAAAAAAAGTACGCATAATTTTTTAATATTGAAAAAACTTATGTAGACATGTCAAACCCATCCATTTCCTTCCACTCTCAACTTCTGCTTCTTTAAATCCAAATTCCCAGATTTAAAAACCTTAAAACCAGAGTACCTAATTTTTCAAAATAATATCTTCATTCAAAAATATAAATCGAATTTACAAATCAAAAATAGCGATTCTTTCATCTCTAATGTGAGACGTGATGAATTGACATCTTAATGTTGTTTATCTCTAGGTGGAACAAAAGTTAACATAAAAGATCTATCCAAAAAAATAAACTTTAATAAAGGATCAATACACAAAAATTTAAACTTAAAGGACTTGGATGTAATTTTGTGTTTAGAAAATGTACATATGCAAAATGGACACGTTATACATTGTCTATGTTTTGAAAAATATTGTAAAAATTGGAAAGTTAAACTTTAGATTTTTTTTTTGGGTCAAGAGCATATGTGTTTTTATTAATGTTGGAATTAATTACTTCAAGGAGGAAGCATTCTTTAGCGACAAGCAAGTTTGTCAAAAGTTTAGAGTAATAAAATGCTACAAATCAACTTTCATGACATATTCACGTCAATAAAAGAACTTAAGGACATATTTAGGTATTACCTTAACCAATCGGTAGTGTACCCACTATTATTTTTATTTTCTTGACTAAGTATTTTACCCACTATCAGTGCTTGAAATGATATTATAATGTGATTTGGTGTGTAAAGATTAGAGTTGTTAGTGTTTTAGACCTGACGGCAAAAAAATTCCATGCACATGTAGAAATCTAGAACTAATACCACCTATTAATTAATTTGTTTATTTTCAAACTTTTTTTACTCATGCATATTTTGGTTTAGTTCTTAGTACATAGTTGTGGCGGCCAACAAAATCAATTTTAGCCTCCCTAAAAAAAAAAAAATCAATTTTAGCTAGTTAGTATATGAATGGTATAACTTAGACAACAGGAATAATTTTTCCAATTGAAATTGAAAATATATAGATTAAATATGATTAATTAACTACGTAACTAATCTTAAATAAGTCAACTTATATATATATTACAATTGTTACGTTTTACTAGAGTAACTTGTTGCACCTCATCCACCAATTTGGTTTGTTTGGGGTCCATTTTAATAAATTTTTCATCTGAAGTTTACTTCAAAAAATTCCTTGTTAAAAAAATCATAGTAAAAAGCTGATACACTATAAAAATCATTTTTATAAAATGCTATAACCAATTTTTCACTGAAGCTATAACGATTATTACATTCACAAATCCCTTGCATGTACAAGTTTTCTTATCTTAACACAACTTACAAAATTAGAAATTGACATAAATTCTCTAACAAATTAAAAATGACTTTCCTATTCTACCCAAAAAAAAGACTGAACCTATAAACTTAGTTAAATGCTTTTAAAAAATATTACTCGTCACTTAAAATATCGAATGTAACTTAAACCTATTTTATTGTGTCTAACTTTGATCATTCTCTAGATTCATTCACTCCAATATAATGATAACAATCTGAGTTCCCTATACTAATAAGCCACTATAATATTGCGTGTCTAATAAATTTACCAATAGAGATTAGAGAGTACTTTTTATTAAAAAAAAAAAACGATTAAAGATAACTCATCAACTTGTACCAAAAAAAAAAAAAGATAACTCATCAACTAAGTACCATATCCTCCCTCAAAGAAAAGCTAATTACCATTGATAGACACATTTTCTTTTTATATACTCCACTCGTCCAAAAATGTAAGCAAAATTTGATCAACAAAAGTTAATGTATTTGGCTCAAAATTTATATCAGATACATCAACTTATGTTGACTCATTTTTACTTACATTTTATGATGGTGGGAGTACATTGAGGTGGTGTACTAATGCAATGTTCGCTAAAAAGATTAGAAATCCTACATCAACCATTCAAATATTCTTTCTTTCTACTAATGGCAAAATTTATTTCGATAAATTCCATAACAAAAAACAAAAATCGATAAACAATGTCCCTATCTCACATAAATCGCGTCCTTTGTACGTTGTAATTTGATAGTAATTCTTTCACAAAAATTATTTAACTTTAACTTTATTGTATCATCTAAGCAATATTATCACAACGAACTCTTTGACAAACAAACGAGAAGATCGCTATAATTGTGATATACTTTGTCTGGTAAAATGATTGAAAGCTTCTCTGAACTATAATTGTGATATAAAGTAGGAAATGAAGACATTTTTATTAATTCGTTAAAGTGATACTAATATTTATTTTACAATTCACCGTGAAAAGATCTAAACTCTATAATTTATGATTATAAAACTAAATTCTTACCGATGATTTATAGGAATTCGCCATTCCATAACCATTTTAAAATAAGAAATATATGGATTAAATATGATTAATTAACTGCGTAGCTAATCTTGAATAAGTCAACTTATATCTATTTTACAATTGTTACGTATTACTAGAGTAACTTGTTGCACCTCATCCACCAACATTAAAATTAAGCAATTGTGTTCAAGTGTTTAATAAATATTAAAAAAAATTGTTTAAGAGAATTTTAGTTCGATTACATGTAATGAGACGATAACTCAAAGTGGAATTTGACATATAGGTGATGTAAATGAATTAATGATGTATTCCTAACCCAAGAAAAAATTCAGAATTGTGGAAAAAATGCATAGAGTAAGCAGGACCTTGTACTGAAAAGATGAGAGTAGTTACGAGGAAGGTACCTAAATATATTTCATGATAGCGGCTTCCAATTCATGAATCCAAGTTAGTTAGAAACTTGGAATATCCCATGGAAGGATTGTGATTATTCTATCGATCCTTTTATTTTATTTTTTACAAAATTGAATGATATTCATTCATTCAAATTGATAAAGTATATCGATACAATGCAAATTCGTTAAAAATAAAAAAGATGAATCTGCGAACAAACTCACATCATCCATGTTAATAGCATAAAACGACAAAGTACAAAAGCCTACACATATGACTATATTCAAGTCTCCGGAATACTCATGTCTCCGGATCTGCGACACCAAAGTCATTGATTGGTTCTGCACTCAGCGGCGAAGCTAGGAAATTTTTTATAGGGGGCCAAATACAAATAATTTTTTTAGACAAAGAAAAATTATATATTTTAAAATATTATATATTAAATTTAAAAGTTAAATATGTTTAATCTCTATAAAATTAGGTTTTAGAAGTCAAATATATTTACAATTGAATATTTGCTAAATAGATTAACAATTTCTTTTTCAAAGTAGACAAATAAACTATTTGTATTAAATTATCGTCTATTATGTTTCACTAATGATAATTTATATTGCTAAAAATACTTTCTCTATAGTTGTTGTAGATACCGAAATGTCAAAATAAGACAAATAAGTTTATTAATCAAGTAATAATTTGTTAACTTTTAATTTATTCTATTTTTGTGCAAATGAATTTGTTTGAGGTAGCTAAAAATATATTATTGGGGTAGCTAACCATATTAATATACCTAGTGACTCAATAAAAATAAAAAATTTGGGGTAGCCAAAGTTACCCATGTCGTTGAAAGGATTCTCCCCTATCTGCACTGAATGTAAGCTGATCTGATAATCTGAATCGAACAAATACATGAACAAAACAATAAAGACAAACAACATTGCACAAAGACGACGAACAACACAGCGCCGCACTAAGACGACGAAATCATGAAAGAAAAAACGAAATAGATGTGAAAATCACTTATTTCAATAAAAGAGAAAGAGAAAAACGAGTTAGAGGGGTGATTTTGGGTCAAAAATTGACTCTATATCACCCCTCTTTAATGGATGAAGGACAAGAAACTAGGGTTTTGGTGACGGCTCACAAGAGAGAAGGAGAAGAGAGAGTATTCTATCGATCCTTGTTTTCTATAGCAATTTATAGTTTTAAAAAACTAAAATTTTATCTTCATCCTTTAGGACAAACATGAAGTTGTACATATATATTACAATTTCAAATTAAAAACATAGGATCTTAATATATAAATATAAAGCAGAGTTAAACAAGTTTATGATCATTATGAATATATTAGATTTTATTTTCAGTCTCTCTAAAAAATTTCATCAAACAACGGTCCTTCAAATATTTTCTATCGACATTTTTTGTTTTTATTTTTAAGTCAACTCATGTGTATCCTTTAGAATTTAAAATTATTTTCTGAATTCATATTAATACATCATGGAAACCCTTGCAAAAGTTTTTTTTTTGAAGAGATGAATTGAGTATGAATTTTTAAGTTTTTAACACCTATAAATTCATATTTAATTCATCTTTTGTTAAAAATATTACATTTTTATGGGATAAATTCTTACAATATTTTAAACATGCCGAAAAAATTATTTAAAAAACTGAAAGGTACATATGAGTTGACTTAAAAATAAAGATAAAATATATTAAAAGAAAATATTTGAAGGCCTATTATTTTAAATAAATAAAATGACTAAAAACAAAATTTGATATATTTATATGAACAAAAAACTTATTTAACGCTATAAAGTATTGTCGTCAAACGGACAAAATAATATAATGTCATTGTACACCTACTCTTAGTATTGTAATTGGGGTATAATAATTGCGTATGTAATTTGCTACATACAAATTTTGGTTTAATTATTGTTCTATCTGATTGATTGGCTTATACGATATTATTACTTTGAAGTCCATTTCTCAAGTAAAACATGTCTTATATAGCATTCGAGTAAAATTATTTCGAAGTTCAAGGTGTCAAGATATTTCGAGGGCACAAAATTCCTAAGTTTACCAAATTTTCTGATGAGTCTAGGGAATTCACACTAGAACATGTGGCTAGGTGTCAAATGGAGTGTGGGTATATAGAGAATGATAAACTTCTTGAAGTAAAATATTTATCTAGTCTATTAATCAATGATGCTTTCACTTAGTTCAATACCATTCCACCAAATTCAAACTAAGTTGGGGACAATTATAAACCATCTTTCATGAACAATTTTTTAAGGGTGAAATGAAAGTAAATGTCGATGATTACATCAATAGATTTAGATTGATGAAGGCTAGATGCAAGACTGTGATCCCTAAATATGAGTTAGTTCAAATGGCGGCGACATGGCTTAATTATGTCTTAACTGGTTGAAACTTCTAGGAAAATCGAAAAATTAAATCTTAAGGAAAAGTTTGAAAAACTATAGTTGTTATGGGTCTGAGCCAGAATCTACTTTGAAGAAATTCAACAATTCTAAAAAATATTTGATGCCTCATGAAACAGACACCACGAGTTTAGTTTTAATGGCAAAACTTCAAATTAGAATGGTGTTGTTTCTTCAAATCTGAAAGTTAGATCCATACTTCGATCAACAAAGTTTATTGTAATTCCTTTGAAAGCTAATTACGATTTCTTGTTAGATCGAGAATAGATACATGTTGTTGGTGCTATTTCATCCGTAATGCAGCAGTACTTGGTACTTTGGGATGGAGAAAGGTATATAAAGCATATAGAGGAAGATAAATCCGTCTACAAGGGATAAAATGTTGGAATACTAAACACGGGTAGATAATTGAAGATTTTAAATCCTAACACAAACGTTCGAACAAAAGAGGGATTAGGAAGAAAACTTAGACTAATAAATTGAGAAGAGATTTCATCCTACGTGGCCTAAAATAAATTGAGGAGAGATTTCCAAGCCAAAGAGAAAAAAGTTGTTTTGAGAGCAAATCTTGAAGAACAAATTAGCATACTCCAAACCTTCAAACTTCAAAAAAAAAAAAAAAAAAAAAAAGAGGTAACGTCTAATGAAGAGTTAAGGAAGAATTCATTCAAATTCTTAGACAGTACAAAGATTGATTTGCTTAGGATTATAAAAACATGTCATGATTAGATTGATAATTTTTTTTTGACCGTAAAACATAGCTTCATCATTTCATAAAACAGAGAACATTACAAAGGGTTAATGTTAACATTGAAGGGGCATTCCCCAACAATTTTAAAGAGTAAATTCTAGAGAGGTAGTCTACTAAATCAAGATGTAAATTACACATAAATTTTGCAGAGAAATGTGAGGACTTAAACCAACTACCATATCCAAATAACCAATGCATCAACATTGTCCATCCGCTGATATTGACAAAGGAAATGTGAGAATCCACAGTCTTTCTTTCTATCCAGTTACGGATCATTTTTTTGGCTTCATCACGCGCATTTCGACTACAATTGCTCTCAATCTTGTTCACTATGCCGCACTGGATAAGAAACAGTTGATAAAAGGCCAACAGAATGAAGTCAGGAACAGCCTCATAAGGCACTGCATACCTTATGTGATTCCAAACATCAAAACTCAGCTGACATACACAGTTAATACAATCTAAACTTGAATACAAGATCCAACACACAACACAACACACGTAAAACACAAAGTCAGCAACAATCACACAAACACTAAAGCATAAATCCAACAACACAAAGTAGATCAAACAAAAAATCAACCATGGAGGTTTTGGTGGTGGGCGACTCAGATCTGGATCTGGTGGTACAATAGCCTTCACTGTAGTGGATGAACATGGTGGAGGCTCCGGTGGCAGCCGCTCAGACAAGAACATATATGTTGTTGTTAAGGTCATGTGGGTGTTGGTGGTAGTTGGGGTGGTGGTGGCCTTCTCACCGTAGAGGTATGCAGAGATGAAGGAGGGGCAAACGGGAAAAACAGACCTCCATAACGGAGGGGAAGGCGACCTCCATGGCGGAGGAGACAAGCCTCCATAAAGGAGGGAGGAGAGACCTCCATGGCGGAGGGGTCGGAGCTCCAGAGATCTGGAGGGGAAGGCAGTAGCAGCGCAGGTGTATTTTAGAGAGAAGTGAGAGCTTCTCTCTCTATGTTTTTTTTTGTCGATATGACTACCTGATTAGATTGATAATTGGTTGAGCACAAATTGCATTAAAGCCTTGAAAGAAGCCAATCATGCAAGGATTAAAAAAATTTGTGTTGGAGGTCATCATAAAGATCAAAGCATAAATCGAAAAACTACTCGAATCTAACAACAAGGTATGTTGATAAGATTTCAAATGTAGTACATGCTATAAAGAAAAATGGATCTTTAAGAGTATGTACAAACTTTAGAGATTTAAATGTTGTCACTCTTAAAAATGAATATCTATGCATGTTGCTCATATGTTAGTAGATTTTTCCTATGAAAATGGAACCTTAAGTTTAATGGACGGATATTCAGGATATAATCATATTTTTACCGCATAAACCGATATATCTAAAACTATATTTAGACTCCCTGGAGTGCGTTTGATTTGCTAAAAACTGAAGGACATGACATAACAATTTCAGTTGTCCAATGTTTGATTTATAAAACTGTTTCAGGTACAAGACTGATATTTTTGTCTCTCACCAAACCACAACACAACTTTTTGTCCCACGAACAAGTTGTCTAAAATACCAAAATAGCATTTCGTCCCCCAAAAATCATATAAAACAAAAAAAATCATTAAATGCTATTAAAATTTGTCATGTACTGTTTTGTCTTGTGTTGTGTTGTTCTGTCTTGTATTGTTCTGTCCAGTACTTACTGTTTTGCAAACCAAACACACATTGCGAATGGACTACAATGCCATTTGGATTAAAACAAAATCAAGAGCCACATTTCAAAACACAACGAATTTGATTTTCAATGATTTTATCGACGACTTTATGCATATATATACATTGATGGTGTTATAGTTAAATCAAAGTCAAAATTAGACCATATGGTACATCTATGGACTTCATTACAAAGAATAAGAAAATGGGAAATGCTATGGACAAACTCTCAAACACACTCCTTTAAACACACCCTCCTTCATTGGTCTACGTCACTATTTCTTTTAAACATTCTACCTGGTAACGGTTTAGTGAAAACAACACCCATGGTTTTAGATTTTTCACAGCACCGAGATCTAGAAAATGCTTATCTATTTCTTTTCATAACATCGTTTCTCTTTACCCATAAATCTTAACTATTTTTCTGTGCTACATTTCTGGATCTCAGACCCATCTGTGATTCTATTAAAGATAAATTTGAAAAAGAAAGACAGTATTCAATTTATGGTTATGTCATAAAATCGATGGTTAAATGTTTTGCATAGTTTAATAAAATAGGTTATGTGCTATTCTCATGAATTCCTGTATTTGACAAACATCACGAGTAATTGAAGGTGTCATACCCCAAATTTTGACCAGTTAAAACTTTTTCATTCGTATTTTAAACTTTTATTCGTATTTTAATAATCAGAATCGTTGCTTTATTTTTACGCATATTTTTATTCGTGTTGAAGTATTTAAACATTTTTATTCGTACCGTTGTTGGTTAAAATATCTTTTTCGTTTCATAAGCAGTTAAATTCTTTTTTAATTCGTTTTCAGATATTTAAAACCTTTTGTTCGTATTTTAAAATTTTTATGTCGTTCTTTATCAGTTAAAAAGTTTTGTGTTCGTATTTTAGAAAGTCGAGTAAT
>Ga0315914_1004416_pt1 | contig 21069 bp, 10 predicted proteins | sample MpolenodulesMG_FD_203920 | JGI IMG/M metagenome (GOLD analysis project Ga0315914, IMG submission 203920) | Medicago polymorpha root nodule microbial communities from Los Angeles, California, United States - elongated nodules | ecosystem: Host-associated > Plants > Roots > Nodule | place: USA...
TCCTTCCCACCCCGAATATACATATGTAAATATCATGTTGAAATCACAAGCACACATGACATTCTGAGTGATTGTTGCCTTTCTACCTCTACATGAAATTTGTTTCTCAGCAGGAGCCCATGCACTTTTTTGTGTACCATCAATTGCACCTATGCAATTCTACAAGGCATAATCCAAATAATACGGATAATTAAACAACAACCAAATATCTTTGATTATATGAACGCATAAATGATTAAATTATGTGTAAATAAAGATACAACTACAATAACAATAATATGAAATACACACATACCTTGAACCAAGGATAATATTTTGGATTATTCTTAATTCTATCAGGCAACTCCATAGACCCTTGCTTTATCAGTTCTTTTCCTAATCGACACACTGCCCTTAATACTTCCTTAAAATTGCGTGAGATTGTTTCTGCGGAATGTTGAAAACGGTTTGAAGCAACTATATGACAAACATTATGACCAATTATGAATAAGAATGTAGTAACATTCTCTTCAACAAGCACATCCCTTGAGTCACTTAAGTAGTTCTTGTCTCTCAGTTCATTACAGAAATTAAGAAAACACTCTTTCTTCATTCGAAATAGATCAAAACAGCTAGTTCCAGACCCATTTAACACCTCAGCAACAAACTCACGACGAGACAATGAAGATGTCAAAACCTTTGATTTGTCAAAGTGTTTCTGATGATAGTCATAAATGATACCACAAAAGACAAAGTCCAAAAATTCATCATCACTAGCATCAGAAGTATTTTCAATATCAATTCTAGTTATAACTTGTCATACAATGTAACAGTAAAACTTAAAAACACGATACTCGATAAGAGGAAAATAAAAGGTTTTATCAATATCAATTCTCAGCAACATCATGTAAATAAACACACAAGGAATTGTTCAACAAATAGAGAGAAGTAAACAATCATAAGGAACCTAAACAAATACTAAGATAAGTATGTCTGATCACTAAAGATGATAAGTATGTCTCATCACTAGAACCTAAATAAATACAGGTTATATCCTTAGAGCCTAAGTATCCATCCACGCTTCCTCTCATTAGGCATGGCGATAAACATTTCTCACCAATCAGAATCCTTAAACTTTTCCAATGCTTTTCCATAGGAATCATCTGAAATGTCTTCTAGTCCATCAAGAGCAGCCGCACACTTGGTAAGAGAACAATCCGAAGTTACACGCGAAGTAGCCTCTGCACTCCTATCCCTTCTTAACCTATCAGCTCTTACGAAAGAAACTTGAGCCCATGCTGCAAGTGCCTCATTCATATGATGTGATGTAGACTCCTTCTTGGATCTCACATGAACCTGTCACTTTTCACTGCGTGTGATGTGCTCAACTTCATGTAGATCATCATATGAACTATCCTTATCAACATGCACATGATTAGCACTCTCATTTCCATTGTTAATGTATTGATCATCAAGCTCGTTTTCGTCATCTGTGTTTGGTGGGTCTTGGATAGATGAATGATGAAGTACTCCAGTTGCATTGTTTTTGTTGAATATGATTTCCAGTAACTTGTAATGGTCACACCCTTTCTTTTGAAACTGTGCAACTTTGGGATGTACTTGAAATGATATATGCATATCATCAATACAATGAGAATAACAGAAAGGTTCCTAAGTAAGAGAATCAATGAAAATTAGAAGCAAAGAATGATCAAGATTCATGATTCTAGATAGGCTAAATACAAACAAACACAATATGGAGTGAAGAAATGCAATTTGTGTCAATCTCAGAAACAAAATATTTATTTAGCGCAATGAACAAAACTGGGATCAAGAATCCAATATGTACCAAATGATTATATATACCATATTGGATTTATCATAATTCCAACAAGGGTATTGAAATGTGATACACACACCATGTCACAAACGTAAGCATGAAAAACAATGTAACTAAGCAGCAAACATCATATCACCCATTAAAAGTGGTAAAATTCAATTAAGCCATACCTTCAGATAATTTTTCCAAACTTCTTCACTTGCAGTAACAGTGTTTGTTTCAGCATTCCAGTCAAATCCGGTGTTATGCTTCAGTGAATAGAACTCATGATACATGGCTCGCAACCTATGCATCTTTGCCTTTAGTTAATCAGCTTGATACGGTCGTTTAGTTATGGTACTCAACTTACACATCATTGAGGACCATGTTATATTATGTCAATGAAAACTTTTGTAACTTCATCAACCATTTGGCATATTTTCTTTTGTAACTTCATCAACCATTATGTCAATGAAAACTTTCGTTACAAAATCAGGCCAAATCTTTGTCTCATTAATGTCAACATTAGTTGCCATCTATCATAAAAATACGCATTACAATTTAGAATAAGCATTGAGCAATATTTTTCATTGAGTAATATCAATTCTCATAACAACTTATATCCTATAAAATCATACCTGTGTAGCCGTGGCAGTAGTGGCAGGCGCACCAGAAGAAGCAGGAGCGACCGAGGAGGAGGCATGCGCGACTGATGAAGAGGCTGCAGGCACAACAAATGAGGAGGCAGGAGCAGTGAAACGTGGACGGTGGCTAGTGTTTTTCATACTACTTCAAATTCTTCTACCTGCACCAGAAAATAATGTTACCCATAAGTGCCAAATCCTGACTTTCAGAATGAGAAACATTCATGATCAATCTTTCAAATTATTTGGAAAAAAAGGTAAAAAAAACAATGTTCCTACCAACTTAACCAGCAACTCATAAATAAATAACTAAGATTAGACACTTCAAACACTTTGATTCTTGACACTTCAAATAATTAATTGTGATTCATGATGAGATTCATGTCTAAAACAGATATGCAAAGAGAGAGTCATATCAATAAGGTTCAGTTAACAAATTATTACATGTCTATGTTAACAAATGATTCAACAATACATGGATCAAAATTCATATTTTAAGCTACCTATAACCATGAAGTTGTCTCACATACATCATTCATATGATTGATTCTGTCAAATAAAATTGTTAACAAATGAATCAATTATATACCACATGAATGCTAACTCTAACTGAAGTCATGTCCACCGTCCAGCACTAACGCAACAATGACTCATGTTACGTTCAATTACTTCAGATTTTCAAATTATTTCCGTTGGCGAGTTTTGTATCCGGTATCCGTGTGAATATTGAAACTTATTAATGACATTGAAAGATGCAAGTTGATAGAAGCCATAATTAAATAATGTTTAACAATTTTCATGAGTTGATTTCAACTTTTATTCATAATTTCTTAGTTCTTTAATATAGCTTATAGCAATTAGAAAAATAATTTCACATTATTTTCTCTTTTGCTATAAAAATAGCTTTTGCAAGCTTATAAATAAGTGCTTATTTTGATAAGCATTTATGTTATAAGCTGTAAATAAGTTTTTTATCTAAACAGGAACTTAATCCAGATCTATAAGCTGAAAATATCAATCATATAAGCTGCAAATAAGTTTAAAAATGAAAAAAAAAAAAAAATCAGGTGTGAGATGTAACCTGAAAAAACCGCAGAGAAGAAGAAGTGTGGTGGAGAAGAAGAATCGCGGTGGAGAAGAAGAAGCGCGGTGTAGATCGGAGAAAAGTCACGGCGGAGATCGGAGAAGAATCGCCATTTTCGCTTCTCTGTGTGTTCTGCGTGAGTTTTCTGCAAAATGAGAGATGATTTTTGATCCAAATTTTTTTTGATAAAAAAATGAAAATACCCCTAGACTTTGAACCTATTTACAACTATGCCATTGGAGAAAACAACCACTTCCCGTGTTTTTCCTTTTCTACTTTTTTTTTTCTCTATTTTAAAAAGTCAAAACTAAAAATAGAAAAGCAAAACCCATTTTTATCTCTTTCCCTTTTTTAGTTCCCAAAACACTTTTCAAAAATTATATTTTAAAAATAGGTAATCAAACAAGTTTTTATTTTTTTAATTTTTAAAAACTAAAAAAGTGTTTTTAAAAAGTGTTTCAAACAAGCCCTTAATTGAGATACTTTTTACAACGACAATGATTATTTTGAAATATTATTAGAGTCATAGACTATTTAAAAATGACTTATAAACATAGTTTTAAAACTCGGCTCGGTTATTAAAAACAAATCAAATACAAAATGAACAAGTGGTTCAATGGTTAGGAAGTTATTTCTTAATAGGAGAGTACTCTCATCTGTGCCATTTTTTAAAACATAATTTATGTTAAAAAAAATAAAAAAATTATTCGATTTATTATCCAGTACTAATAATTGTGATGAATGACATGTCATTGATCCCTTGGATTTCTGGAACCGATTGACAACACATGTTTATGGTCATGTCGATGATGACTGACTGACAGAAAACAACACAACTATGGTCTTTCAGATCTCACAACAATCAATTGCCGTTAAAAGCGTATCATGTCATTCGAGTGACCAATACACATCACTGCTACAAACTCTTAAGTGGTAATAATAATACAAATAAGTACTCTCTCTTTTGTCTTTTCTATAGACTCCTAGTACTTTCCCTACAATACCTACTACACATTCAACTACAACAGTTCCTATACTTTCTAGCCCCATTTTTATGTTGCTCATAAATTTATAGTGGTGTTCATAAATTTGTATTATAGGTTCTGTTTTATGCACAAAGATTTTCTCAATAGTTAAAATCAGCTTGTGCATCATCTGTGACTGTGAGCAGGTAGCACCACTCCACCAAATTCTTCAATCATCACCAACTTCTCATTCTCCCAACAAAAATTAAAGAAATAATTTACTAAGCCATGAAAATTAATTAAATAATCTTGTTTTTTTCTTCTTTAATTTGTTATATAATCCTAAATGTATTAAAATTGCAAAATATACTCAAACATATCATTTACTAGAAATTTATGGGATAAACCGACTAAAGACACATTTCTAATCAAATTAAGTAATTAAAGTTGCTTTCTAAAATTTTGATATATACAGAGACTACGTTAATAATGCCAACATAGACCAAAATAACTCTATACGATGAAATTAGATACAATGAGAAAAAAAATCTTCGGGAGCTTAACTCAGTTGGTACCAACAATGCATAATATATGAAAGGTCTGAGGTTCAAACCCCGACCACCAACAAAAAAAGATACAATGAGAAAAAAGAGGGTAAGGAAAAAGATGCATAATAGAAGTAACTTGTAATTGTGTATACTTGGTAGTTGAATGTAGACTTAGTAGTAGAACAAATAATAAAATTGCAATATTCCAAGTAATATACACAAAATATAGATAGTGACAAGATCATGAATGTGATATCTCAAGATTGTGATTCAACAACATTTACATTGGAAGATGGAAAAACTTTGCTGAAAACTGTCTTCAAAGAGCAACCAAACAAAGAGGAAGAAGTTTCTGAAACAGAATCACTCACTCTTTCATTATCATTCCCTTGTTCACCTTCTCTAATCTCAGAACTAGAACTTTCATCAACCACAATTTCAACAAAACTAGAATCATCACCATTATTTTCAACAACACTTGAAGAATCATTCTCAAACACAACAATTGAAGCTCTACAAATAGGACAATTAGAATGTGAACTCAACCACATATCAATACACTCAAGATGAAAACCATGACCACATTTTGGTAAACACCTTCCCATTTCACCATCTTCAAAACCACTCAAACAAATCACACATTCAAGTTCATCTTTACAATCATTCTTCTCAGCATAAATGAACATAGGAATTGAAGCAATGATGGAAGAATCAAGTCCTTTGGTGTGTGAGCTAGAGAGAGGTGAGTCTTCAATGTTGAAGGTGTGGAAATGATGGAACCTTGCTGGTCCAAGGACATCAGAGACAGTGACAGTTGTTCTCCGGCGACGGCGGCGTCGAGCTTGTGCTTGAGCATGTGCTTGAGCTAAGAACCATTTAGCATAAAGATGAAGAAGAAGAACAAAGAGAATGACTAGAAGTAAAGAAATGATAGCAGCAAGCATGATGTTACTATTATCTGAGAAAATGTTTTGGAATATTTCTTTGAGTGAGTTCATTGGTTGAATAGGTGAGTTATTTTGCATTGTGAAGATTTTTGAAGAAAGATTTGGGACTTGATGAAAGGGTTTTTGATAGGTGGTTTGTGTGGTTGTTATTTTTGTATTATGTGGAAAGTGTTGACGTGAAAGTGAAGTTAGTTTGACGATGGAATAAAATATGGGACTTCAATTAATGAGGTTTAAAACAATCAATCTTTGCACTAGTTGTGACTATTTGAGTAAAAAATTCTTCTAATGATAAAGTGTATATATAAATATATAAATTTCATAAAAAGATTGGCAGTTCTCTCGTACGGTGGTTCAAGTAATTCTAATAAAAGGTAGTTTTGGGTGACCAAAACTATTTGACATAATATTTGAGTGCATTCACATTTTTTTTATGACCAAAGTGCATTCACATATTTAAAAAAAAAAAAAAGTAGTCATAATTACTTGCATAACATTTGAGCACATTCACATATTTGAAAAGAAAAAAAAAGAAAAAATTACTATCCAATCACCGACCCAAATTTGTAAGAGCTTAAAACTTTCAACCCCTTAGACCATCCTCGATGGCCGAGTCTCAAACTTTTATTACACGGTGTCTCCTAGATATCTCTATTGTGGAGAAACTTTTTCGGGGATTTATAAGACCCAATGTCTCAATTAAGATCCTCGATCTTAAGTGAGACTTACACTTTTTAAATATTAAGATGTAATGATATAAAGTTATTGATAGTTAACTATTGACTTTCATTTTCTTTCAAAAAAAAAACTATTGAGTTTCATTTAAGAAATTTATATGAGATGATGAGTTGGAGAGATTGAGTGCTTGTAAGGTACCATTATAAAAAATATATATATAAATGAACGATGTGTACGCGTGTGACTCATTTAAGTACCCAAAAATGGATGTCTTCATTGTGGATGCTCTTAGACTAAGATCCTGACTCTATCACTGAGTTTCAATGACGGGTTTTAATTTTTGAAATTGACTATTCGATCACCGACCCAAGTTTGCCACCACTTTTTTTAGATTCATAGATATTGGATAGACTCATAAGCCATCTTAAAATTTAAGTTGGTCTAACTCAATCGTACAAAAATCGACTTGCAAGACCAATAATGTTACTTATACACTTTTTAGGCTATACTTTGAGTATTTCAAAAATATGAAATAAAATAGTTAAATTGGATTTGTTGCCTCGTGCATACGATACATTTGCGTGTAATGGTTAGCAATTTGTGTTTTCTGATGCATATGCAATTTATTAGTAGAAAGAGTGGGGTTAAAGTCAAAGGAAAACCCTGTGTCCAAGGAGGTAAATGGGGAATAATGCATGGAAATGGGGAGAGTGAAGAGAAAAAGGAGCAGAAATAAAGGACTCGTGAAGGCGACGGCAGCAGAATAAGAGAGTGGTTGAGTTTTTTATTTATTAGATTAGATTCATGTGGAATAGTGGGCTGTTTTATTATAATTTTAATGTGATGCTAACGAGTGTTTTATCCTGAAGTATTGGTTAAGAAAGTTAAAAAAAAAACAAGTTTTAAATTGAAAACAATACTTTTTCACTTTTTTTTTTATCAATTTATTATATAAGTCCAATGCAATACTACTATATTTACTTTCTTGCAATGTTATTATACTTTAATTAGTGTTTCGGAGGCATTAGTTAACATTTTCTACCAAAATCTTAAATGTAGACATGTCTATTTTTTATCGGGTAATCTAATAACTAGTTTTAAATATAAGAAAATGAGAAATTCAAGATTTGAAGTTCGGTTTCTACAAATAATTTTTCTACCTGAGTTATATACTCAACATATGGATATGTCTCTATGCATAGACTAGAACATTTTATGAGGGTCTTAAAAAAAAAAATATGTGGTACTATCAACTATTTATGGAGTATTTTATTGCACATATTCCTCTTTAGAATAAATTGTAGGAACATTATTATCAACATAACCGTTAATGTAATTTGAATATATTTTAAAAAGGGGATCCCAAGGCATGGCCTATCATTCTGAGTCAATATGATTCTTGAGATTTTTGTAGAAAGTTTCACTAAAGCCAAGTAAACCGCGGAAAGGGAAGCTTGCTTCCCCGTTTTCTCCTTGTTGTTTTTGTTTAAATATATATTTTCTCTATAAAATATTCTCACTTCATTTAATCACATAAATTAAGAAAATAAATGAATAAAGTGTGTACCAATATTCATAAGAGTAAAGTGTGTTTGTTATATGCGTAGATTCTTGGAAATAAAGTGATAGAAATATACATGATTATATTTGTTGCAAGTTTACTAAATTTAATGATCATGTGAGTAGAAAAATAATTCCAAAGAACAAAGGTGGGAATAAAGTTCTAGTAAAAATGAAAATAAATTTATGTATAACTACCTATTAATCTCCATATTTTTAAGGTTCTTGTTAATATTATAATGTTAATCAAACATCTTTCTTTTCTAAATACCTTTAAATAAAATTAATATCTTTATATTTCAAAGAATGTTATTTGTAGGAATAAATTTAGTAAACTTGAAACAAGCACACCTTAATACTATGACCTCAATTTGTACATGACATTACCTAATGGAAATATCCACCTCACCAAACAATTAAATAATACTTAAATAAGATATAATATTATATTAACAATTAAATTACAATGTTTTCTTAAAAAAATAAAAATAAAATACAATGTTATGTTTTTAGAGAGAGTTTGATTTGTTTCCTCCTCAATTTATAACTTTGTTATGATTTAGATGAAACTAAAGAAAACTCGACTTCGACAAACAATATCCTCGTGTGAGATAGTGTCATTATCTGAACTAACCTTATTTCCACATTTCAAATACTTCGAAAGAATTTCCATATCATAAATAACATCCAGTTTTAATTTAAATTTTAGTATCAACAAAAACCAAATTCATACTTGGTTGAAACACTTATACTACCCATATTAAGTATATCTTGCTCCGACACAATATTTAGGACTGACGTCCAGTATGATGTTTTATTTTATTAGTTGGTCCTATAATGTGAAAATTAATTGATTGTTATACTTTTTATTGTTATGTGTAGTTCATTATATTTATGTATTTCTCATTTTTGTGTTTTTCATCAAATATAAAGTTTTTATCGTTATGTATTTCTTTTTGTATTTGTGTACTTATCATCATTTATAAAAACAAAAAACGTATCATTTTTTTTTAAGAAAAAAAAACGTATCATTGTTATTATTTTAGATCTACCATTTTTGTATTAATATTTGTTATGATCGTATTTATTGAAACATAAAACTGCAAGCAAATAAAAAATATATAAAAATGCGATTTGCTTAAGGTTTTTTTTTTTTTGACAAATACTTGCTTAAGGGTTGTTTATATAACTTTTTATAATTGAAGTGGAATGGATATAAATTGCTTAAGTATGATGGATGTGAAGTTATCAGGATGCTTGGTAGTAGTATATAAATCAAAGTGAGTTTCTTTTGAAGTGCACATTAGAGATGGTCTTAGAATTGACCTTTATTAATTGGACAAACAGAAATGTAATTTAGAACATGTCACACTCACTTAAATTAGATGAAAGAGATTTATATGTTCATTTAGGCTAAATTATACTAAGGATTCTTTAAGTTTGAAGTTTATAATAGATATGTCATTTAAGTTGTTTTGGTCACATATAAGTCCTTTTAAGTTTGTAAATGTGTTTAATTTATTCCTTCTGTTAACCAAACGTTACAAAAACGATGATGTGATAGTTAAGTGTATGATGTGCAGTTAAGTTTGTACACGATGGACATTAGGATGTAAATTCTCATCAAAGGAAAAGTTCAGGGAAGCTGTTATCAATTATTTTGTGTATAATGACTTCGATTTGAGGTTCATAAAGAATGACAATAAGAGTGTCATAGTTGGTTGCAAGGATGGATACCTTTGGATTGTTTTATGTTCAAAGATGCTCGATGAAGATACATGTTACATCATACACTTAACAATCACATTATCGTTTTTGTAATGTTTTGTTAACAGAAGGATTAAATTGAAAACATTTACAAACTTAAAGGACTTATGTGTGACTAAAATAACTTAAATGATCTATCTATTTGAAACCTCATACTTAAAGAACCCCTAGTTTAATTTAGCCTTCTTTTTATAAAGATTATATCGGGAAGTTCAGAGAATCGAGAGCAATAACAAATTAAAGATTAAAACTATGAATTGCTCACACTTAAATTTTATCAATCTTCATCTAAGTGTGAGTATACTACATCATTATACATTTTAAATGTGGATGAGTGAACGAGATTTATATAGATTAAACTCAAATCAGAGGTATATGAGACCAACAATATATTTAAATTTTCTTTGTCATCTTTTGCTGGATTGTTCTTGTTATCATCATTATAAACATTGTCAATTAATAATATATACATGGCAAGTATTTTATTTTTTTATTTGGCTAAATGTGGTGTTTGGGGACCCTACTACTACTATTTTATAAAAAGAGAAATGGATGTTCATAGGGACCCATGTGAATGGAATGGAACCATACAAGATCAACTTTTTCTTTTCTTTTCTCACTTTTTCTTCTCCCTCACCTCACATTGACCATCCTACACTATACCATAGGCTAAATGCCAATATCTAACAACAGTATATTTTAGTATAGATTCCACCATTTTTTGCTGCATGCTTCCGGCGAATGTGTTGTTCCCATTTTGGAGAAGACATAGCACGAATGCCGTATGGTATAGGCTCGTGCAATCTGACTCATTCCAAATTTCTACTATGTATCAACTGTTTATTGGTATTCATCAACTGATCAAGAGGGACATAATGCAAAAAGGTCTAAAAAATTATTGGTCCGTGTTATTTTTTATACAGTTGTTTTAATTATTTAAACATTAAAGTGCAAATAGAATTATTGGGACGTATTGTCACTTGACTACGACCTTAGTATGGATTCAATAGCCCTCAATGTTGATGCCAGTAATTCTCGATTCCAACTTTAAAAGTTTTGGTGGTCTTATTCTTGATCATATTAAATGTTCTTTTTTGCATGGTTTCTTCTGGAAAATCAGTGGACTTCACATTTTTTTATGCTGAGATTTTGGCTTACTATGGCGGTTTGAAGTTGTGTTAGGAATATTGTGTCTCTATGATTCAACTATTGTTGTTGACATCATCCAAAAGAATTTGAATGTGTATCACAAGTATGGAAATTTGTTCATGGCTATTAAGCAACTTCTTTGTAGAGATTTGATGGTTAGTTTGCAACATATTATACGTGAATGTAACTGCCAACTGATTTTATAGTTAAAAAAAAATAAAAAAAAAGTGCTCTAAGTGATATTAATCTTGTTATTTTGTATGAAGCCCCCTAATATGACCTCTTCTCTTAACAAATGTCGTGAACGTTGAGTTTGTTCGACCTAGTTTGAGCCTTTTTCTTGTTTTCCTTTTTCTTTTTCCCTTTTGTTACAAAAAAGAAAGTGTTGCAATAAGGGATTGAATAACTTTCATGTCATTTGAATTTTAATTTTAACGGGTGAATGACTAATATATAAAATAATATATGGGACTGACTAACATGTGTTGAACATTATTAAAAAAAAATGTGTTGAACATTTGTTATTGAATCAAAATATAGAATTAAGAATAGAAAGAGAAAAAGAAAGCATGGATGAGATCAATTGAAAACACCATGAAGACAAGAATTAACTAAATCTAAAATTAAAAAAAAACAAACCTATTTCGGTTAAAGTCATCTTAAACGTAAATAAGAATAGAATCTCACAGTGCAAAACTTCGACCCTTGACCTTGACCATGACCCCTTGACCTTCTTGGTGTTTTCTAAACTATTCAACAAATGATATTAGAATTATAGATCTACTAGATGAGAAGAGGAGTGGATCAAACGATGGTACAATTTACAAATGTATATAGTGATGTAAGAGACTCAGATTTAAGATGAAGAACGCTCAAATTTAAGTGTGATAATTCGAACATAGTCTTAATCTTTAGCCTGTTATTACTCCCGGTGCTCTAAACTCCCCAACACAATCGTGTTAGCCTTATTTTATCCCCTGTCGAACTAACTTCACTTTCACATAACCACACCAATCACCCGAATATGTCGTCGACAAATCACTAGAAACAGTATGCAAACACTAAACAGGGTTTGAAATTATTTATAATTTTTAACACATGACATACTTCCACTCCATCATTTTGTTGCATCTCATTTGAACCCTAACTCTCACTTAGCTAAACATGTTAGGCAACAGTCTTACACACTCTGTTTAGTGTTTAGAATTTTGAACTTCAATTATATCCAAAGTAATCAAAATCAGATCGGATAAGTCAGTTCGATCCTCGGACTAAGAACCACATATTGCTTTTAACCAAACATTTTTCGCTTATCTCTATAATAATAATTACCAAAAATCCACATCACATTATGTATGTATTATTTTTTTCAATTCCAATCAAGAGCTAATTTATGATAATATGGAATATGTGCAATATGTAATATTTCTGTAAGGGACTTCATTTACATTTGAAATGAAATAACATTGAATTTGAAGAGCATATCTTCCCTTCGCTATGGTAACTTTTTACAATGTAGTCCATTTATGGGAATATATTACATTGTGTTAATAATTTGAAATTGGAAGAATGGATATTTGGTTTATTATAGCCACAATATTAGTAACACAACTTTTCATCAATTAATTTCAGTCCATTAGTTTGTACCTTTTTTCTACAACACCTGTAACTCCCATTTGTATCTCTATTATGGTATGAAGAGGCATCTGAAAATGACAAATCTCAAGTTAGAGAAGTTCATTTAACATTCATAAATCATAATTCACCAAAAGTGTTTAAGGCCGAATCAATCTGGAAATGATCGAACTCGGATGCTCCTGATTGATTCGGCCTTAACTCATTCATTAACGAGTCCAACCACCAAGTTATTTTAAAAATTAGACTGGTTATTGAACCGGTGAAGACGTTAAGGATGCATTTTATTAGTTCGTGTTTCAATCAATGAAGTTCCAATAAGCAAGAACCTAATCTGAAAAGAACCATAAGGTGACAAAGCTGAGGTAAAAAAATTAAACCACAAAATACCTCTATATGTGGAACTTCTTTCAAAGGCCTATCCGCAAAATAAGCATATAATGCCCTCAAAACTGCCTGAAATGAGAAAATTATGGAAGAATTTCAAGGATTAGAACCATTCAAGCCTTTATAAGCACAGATTTAGCGTAATGTCTTGTGTACAAACCTGGTGAGATATCACTACAACAGGAGCTCGTTGCCGTTCAAGCTCGATTATTACAGGTTCTAACCTGTATTTTTAGCACTAAAAGTTGGTTATATTGAACAAGTTGAATTGAGGAGTTAAATGATGTTTTTAAGATAAAATGTATCAACCTTTGAATAACATCCAAATACGACTCCCCGCGGGGATATCGATACCTAAGCTTGTCCTTCTTTCGGGATCTACAATGAGGGGGATGAAAATTAAATATGGCATTTAAACATAAACCCATTATGCCGCAAAAAGAACTTCCAGACTAAGTTGTTTATTATCTGATATTTTAGTTATGCTCAACTTTCAAGTGAGAAAAATTACGAGTTCGCGACATACTCATACTCTTCTGGCATGTTTTTCTTGATTTCTTCGTATGTCATACCATCACAAACACCAGCATTTATCTCATCAAGTGCACGCCATTGAATCTAACAAACATATAAAGATTATAAGTGCAGGAACAGAATAATGTGTTAAAGTGTCAACTCAATTTTCCTGATATGAATCACAAGACGGCATGCAATGCAACCATTAGGTAAACAATGAGTGACACTAACCTTGGGAAATCCAACAATTGGACTTGCGGTAAGAATAGTTCGCTGCAGTGTACTAGTCCATATCTAGATCACCAGTTACAAATATAAAAAATCACTCATCATTTCAATATTTTGTCAACAACATTTATAAATGAACTAAACTGATATCAGAACTGATTTGGCATTAAGTTTTGCCAGCATGTACAAGAGAATGCTGTAATAGTGGGAGATAAGAAAAATCATTTTCAAATCTTCACAAATTTACCCTGATGTACATTACCAAACGGGAGGGAAAAGGGACAGAAATGTTACCAAATATACCCTTTTAAATCCAACCCATCAGTTAAACAAATTAAATCTAATGGTAAATAAGTGATGGAGGACGACCGGTACACCCTTTTACATAGGTATTCCTTAAATGTGGCCAAAAAATAATTATACTACTCTAAATGTTGTTTAGCAGATTCACCATGCGATTCAGTCACAGTTCAAAATGAATATTCATGCAACTTTAGCATAATGAGGCTTAACCACAAGCCTATAAGAATAACAGTTTTCACGCGTCAGTTCCATACAATCGTTGAGCTCTCAGGATTTTGGATAGGCCTGACCTAACACGATCCAAAAGTTTGCTCAGGGGGAGAATTGCCAAGCATTATAAGAACTGCTGGAACCATATCTCTAATCGATGTTGGGGTCTCAACATGTCCCAAGCAAAAAGCCTAGAAGCCCGCAATTGAATCTAAACAATTAAAAAATCTTACAGAAGCAGCCCGTTCTGATTTGAGACGCTTTCCTACAAAGTTGGCAAGCTTCTTTGAATAAATTTCTCCTTTCTCACTGTCATAATATGTTGCACAGTGATATGGTTAGTCAGGTAAATATTGAAAGCAATTCACGAAATACCAAATATCACATTGATAAATGAGAGTGAAGAAGCAACGATTGGTAAGAGACTTAAGAGAGCCCTTAAATTTAAGTTTCCAATGGATTAACTAATAATCCATAAGGAACCAATCATGATACAATACAAGAAGTAGATGACTACATGCCTTATTTCTATACAAATGAGGATAATTAGAAAAAGAAGACATTGAAGCTTAAAGGTCCCAAAAATATATTGATCAAAATAGAAACCAGATTTTTCATTTACTTTCATATCCCTTCTATTTCTACATCCCATATTCTCCAGAGTTTGAGCATTACAGATTGCACGGGATATAGCTACTGAATAGACAAACACATGGAAAATACCTTATTGCAGTATCTCCTCCGATTCTGCCTCTCACATTGTCCTGACTTTCTCCATGACGAGTAAGTAATATTGGGCGAGGTGTAAGATGTGTATTTACCTGAAAACGTATTTACACAGAAATGTATGAACATGACATAGAAAAAATAAGTATTATATTGTTTTCAACATTTCCTAACAAATAATTCAAAACACAAGAAGCAAAGTTGTAATTTTGTTATTAAAAGTTAAAGCAAGAAGTTGAAAAGGAAAACATTTTGCAAGGCCAACCCAATTATTAATGTGACGAGTAAGTAGTAAGGAACTTTATATCTTCACAGGATAAAAGATAAGACTGAAACTCACTTCCAATAACTTAGTAATATTGGTTCAGAAAAGCTTACCAGGAAAAAGACAATTCGTCCAGGAAGGTATCCACTGATATTGTTCACCTAAACCACAGAAGTTGGGAATGATTAACAAATCAAATCACACTTGAAACTGTAAAGGTAGAGCGCGCGTACACACACATGAACCCTATATTCAATATAAAGCTAATGTTCGCATAAAAATAAGATGAGTTGATGAATTTAAGACAAAAAAAAAAGTTCTATAGTTGGTGCTTACAACACTATCAACCACCCTAAATTTTCCGCCAATCAACATAATTTAGAACACTAACTAATGGCTCTTCCAAACTCATCTGTTTTCTACTGGTGTAGATCTGAAACTGATAGCTTATCAGTTTTTATGTCAGTGGATTATGTTAGTTCCCAAGGTTTTTGAACCCTGGACGGCTGGACCTCTTGATTAGTACTCCCTCAGTGTCCCTCAGCTCACCAACCGAGCCGCCAGCCTGGGACCCTAATACTTTCATATCACAGCAATAATACTTTCTAAGTCTTTACAGAACAGACATATCACATGAGAAACCCCATCGGGAAAAGGTAAAACACATTCAATACACTCAACTACTAAATTTTAACGTTCTTATTACCGCCAAGAATAGTCGACACATCTTATACAGTTATGCTAATCATGTCTAGGATTTCTTGTTTGATATTATTTCATTCTATCAACTTTTAACTATCAAATTACAGTTACCAAATGATGAGCTACGTAAAGGGTTAATAATGTCGATTCAGGCTGTACTTACTTGTATTTGTCCACCATGTCCGCTGACCTTATCAATCATTTTTATGTAAGATCCTTCTCCTACTGGTTCATAAACCTGGTAATACGAAATCAACATTATTCCGGAAAAATATCATCTAGAAAAATCATGAAATTGAAAAGTACATTGTAGAACATGCCTTCTCATAATTGGCTAGACGATTTTTAAAGTCTTCTAATCCAGCCTCAAAATCTGGCCTGCAAATGGAAGTTAATTTCATATGTATCCGCATAGCAATCAAGATATGATTTCACTGATTTTAAATGAAACATTACTCTTCTGCATAGTCGGGACTTTGCTGAATTTTAAGACGAATATTCCTCTCAATTATGCTTCTATCATTGCATATTGTTTCCAGGAAGATAATCTGCAAAGAAAACACAAAGATGGATTCAATGAGTTCAAAGTTAAATATATCCTTTTCATATCATACAATTAACCGTGCTCGTCTGGAGTACCTTGCATTTTCCCTCAGCCAATTTCATCAGCATGTTTCTTCGTCTCTTGTTACTGTTTGTGGCATCAAATATCCCAACCTAAACCGAAATTAAACCTTACGCAAAATAAAACGAAAGAATGTATAAAAGTAACAAAACTACTGGCGAAATTGAACTTACCTGGCCACCTTCATGCATCCAAGATAACATATCTTCAAATGCCAGTGCTGCTACCTAGTGGCACGTGATATATTAAAACTATGTACACAGAGAAAGGTAAACACGGTGTCAACATTATCAGAATCTTCCATTGTAAATGAAATGTTAAAAGCAGGACTCTATTAAAGGTTAAAATAATCTTAACAGGTTATATTAGCCGATGTGACTTTTTTTTCACCTTCTATTCTACATTTGCTGGGTGGTGTCATTGCTCACTACCATACTCATTCAAAATGTACAAAATGGTAGAAGTAGAATACTTGGTGGGGTCAAAATATGCAAGCTAAAACAAATTTAGAGTCTGAAATACTCGGTTAATCTAATCAAATTAAATAATACTAATAATAACAACAAAAAAGATCAAGACTAAACTACCTCATTACGTGCCTCCATGCCTTCTGGATTGTCAGCTCGAAAGAAATCGGCAGCCTGTAAAGAAATGAATGAATAAAGATTACCTAAGCAAACATGACAGGCTAGTGCAACATTGTGATTTCAATCATACAACTAACATTTCAGAAGAGAATCAAGTTTCCACTGTCTCATTATCATGCAGAAATATTGAAACTTTTATAACCCTCCAAACTCCGAAGTACATTCTTAGGGTCTTTCCCTAATATCAAAGTTTTCTTAACTGTTTAGACTTAAATTTTTCCCAGGTCCAATCTTATTTATAAATTTAAAGTTAAGCACGAGGAAACTGTAGTACTACAGAGTCCATATTAGCAGTCCAGTGTAATTTGAAGGGTGTGATGGAGTTTTAATTCTAAAAAGCTATACTTTGTCTCAGCTTAATAATTTAAGCTTCCAAGTCAAGTGACTCAATGACAAGTGTGTCCTCGTGAATACTAGTGTAGATGAAGAAATTGGACTGCTTAGTTACTATTTCAAGCCAATGTGTATTTCTGCCACGGAAAGGTCAGATGATTTAAAAAAATTACAAATCGCAAAAATTAGTGAACAGCTTATAGCTTAACAGAATTGTAGCATATGTCTTTGCCATCATGGTCATAACCTAGGGCACAAAAGAGACAATATACTGAGTACCCCATCTTAAATCAACATGAAGTCCACAGAGCATCAACTACTGTTGGTCTTCTTTGCGGTACAAATTCCCTAGCATCAAAGTTGAAATACTAACTTCGTCAAAAGAGTTGCAAACATATCCACTTTAGATGCAAAAAGCCACACTGCTGCGTAATATTTTGTTGGATGGTCCAGTGTGCCAAACCGAAGCCCTATGTTAAGTTATCTATGGCTAAGAGTGAATGTGTGCATGTGTCTAGCCTTGCTTTTGTTAAAGATACAAAAACTGGCCACCGAACTTTTAGAAAATCATTTACCTAACTATCTTCTTGATTTTTAAACCGAGTCTATTGTGTCGTTCTATTATTGAGAGTCCTTCCTTGATGTTGGTCATTGAACTTTTGAATATAAAAAAGTAAACAGTCACATTAAAGTGTTAGATTAAGAATTCTAAGAACATTGCTTTGGAGTTATTTTCACCTGTCATATCCTCCATTCTGAAATCTACCAAATCGACTCTTATGTTATGACAAATTTCATATTATACAACATGTAACAATGGATGTAACTAACAAAAAAAGAAACAAATTGCAGTACACATCTATCACAGACAACAGTTTTCTGCAACCATACCAACTTCTGTGCCACGAAACAGTATATAATGTAGTCATGCAGATATCCGCTAAATAAGAAGGCATAAACCATTTAACAGATTCATGAAATTATGTATACCTGATTAGCTCCATGCTTGAGGCGACGATACTGCGACATCCAAAAGTAAGTGTGTTAATCTTCAAACTCGACATATTTCCAGTTTTCCACTAGGTGCAAGCATATCAATTATAAAGAAAAAATATGTTAAGAATGCAAGCAACCTTCCCAACATTGAAGTGTTTGGTATCATGACCTAACCAACGAAGGTATCTTGTAAGTTTAGCTGCAGTAAAAGTTTTACCTCGAGCTGGCAGACCGACCTACATAAAAGAAACTACTTAGCAATTATAATAATTTATTTTCTGAAAATCAAATATGCTAAACTAGTAAACTAAAAGTAGAAATATGACATCTTCGCCAGGTATTACCAAGTTACAGCTTTTGATATATATGTTTTTGCATTTCAAATCACGTCTAATTCCAACTAGAGTTCCAACTCGAAGAAAAAATTAAGTGCTCCAAAACTATGAAAATTATTCAGTAATTACTCATAATTTTAGAATAATACCAGGACAATCGCCAAATGTCTATCCTCCTTTAGACCTAGCATCTGATCAGCAACAGCTGCAGCTGCAACAGCTCCAGCAGCAGCTGGCATTGAATTCTAGAGAAAAAAAAGCAAGGAGACAAGCAATCATTTGTGAACAACCTCACTTAATATAATATATGCTAGTTTACATGCAATGAATTTAAATATTAAACAGGAAATGGAAATCGTTTGTACAAACCTTTGTACCAGTTCCCAAATTAAGATCACTGGAGAAAATATTTGAACTAGAAGATTTTACAAGTCGAGGAGATCCAACACCTCTATCAACAAAAAGTCCCCTCTGACTATCCTGCCTATGGAGAGGTGAAAATGTTCCCACTGACTTGGATTCAACCATTCCAGAACTTTGAAACACCTTGGATGGATCTGGCACAATAACCTCCATCCCCTGGTCGGAACATCAACATAAGCTATTAGCGTACTTTCTTATGTGTTTCCTCTTAGCATCAGGAAGTGGCACTTTCATTTTAAGCATCTTTTTGCTAGTCAAAATTCAGGAGTGAAGAAAATCTGGCCAATCTTGAACCGATTAAAATCTTATCGAAATACAATTATTAATCAATTATCGTACTAAGTTCCTACGTTAGTCTTTAATGAACGAATAGTCCAAAGGATAATCACGATCATAATTTTAAAATGTGAGTTTGAATGTTGAACCTTGTTGGAATATGAACTTCCGCCAGATCCACTGATTAGTGACCGTGGATTCTCTGTCATGTTAGCTGCATATACTTGGCCTGAATTTGCGGAGGTTGAGGGGGCTGGGACAACATAATGCTCAAGATCAAGTTCCAAACCTGCAGAAGAACCATTCTGAACAAAAAAATAAAGTAATCTTAAATCACTTGAATCTTGACAATATCTGTTTCATATAACATCTATCTCGGATTAGAAATATACTGCAAAATAAATAAACTAACTTATAGAACAACCAAATGAGAAACTAACTTAAGTATATATAAATGACCAATGACAAAAAAAGTTTTGGTTTTGAGAGCATGATATCTTGTATGTACAAACCATCACAAGAAATGCAATCAGAGAAAAGATTTGTCTGCAACGCAAAATGAAGGTAGCCAGCAAGAAGGAGGGTTAAATTTCAAACCAGTTGCATGATATGAATTTTGAAACAGAAGAAACACTTTCGTTAAATGAGGAAAAAATTTACTATTTTCATTTGTGATATCTTTCAAGAGATAGAAGACTCAGTTTTATCAAATAGCGCCTATAGTAGCACTATAGCGTAGCGAAATTTGAACAAATTGCTATTGTTCGTGATGTCAAATAGAATAGAACCTATATTGGTGTTATAGCACGGTAGCGTAACAGAAGTCAAACAAACCACTATTTCCGCGATTGACAACACCTAAAAGAACAGATTGGGAACTGGCAGTTTGGCCTTACCTCGCCACCTGTCTGAGGTGCTGAGTTTATGCTGACATCAGGCATCCAACGTACGGCCGAAGGACGGAAATTATCCTGATAAGCCCTCCAACTTGCCGCAAGGTCAAATGGAGAAACCCTGTCTGCTTTAACAAACACTTGATACTCAAGAACCTCACCGCTATCAAGCTTAAATAATGCAACTCTGGCATCCTCCCCTAGCGCTCCCCCGATAAGTAGGCGACTAGGACCCTCTTCAACAAAACATGGTGTATCGCTGTCCTTAGGCTTCAATAGAAATTTGAAATCCAAAGTTTCTGAATATACCACATCAAGAAATCAATGAACTTCAGAAATGAAACACCGCCTCAATGATTACCACAATTATTACATCCAAACTTCATTTATTTCACAAAAAGGCCAAATCAACGTAATACCGGATTCTGA
>Ga0315914_1004417_pt1 | contig 21069 bp, 13 predicted proteins | sample MpolenodulesMG_FD_203920 | JGI IMG/M metagenome (GOLD analysis project Ga0315914, IMG submission 203920) | Medicago polymorpha root nodule microbial communities from Los Angeles, California, United States - elongated nodules | ecosystem: Host-associated > Plants > Roots > Nodule | place: USA...
TTGTCTTTCTCATAATAAACAATTGTCAGTTATAAGATAAGAAGAAACAAACTTTAGTTTTTTTAAATATATAGCATTAATTAGTTTTATTGAAAAAGATAAGAGTAAATGACAAGTCGTACCCTTAAAATACTATAACAACAATTAAACATGTCGCTAAATCCGCACTCAAACGACACTTCAAAAGGATCAGAGGAAGTACTCCCTCCGTCCCAAATTATAAGTAAAAAGAACTCATTTTCTTTGTCCCAAATTATAAGAAAAAAGATTAACTTTTATCATATTTAATTATGTTTTTTCAAAAAATCATATTTTCCAAGAAGAAATGAAATACAATTTTCATTCATTATGCTCTCTATTTCATTTTCTCTATAACTAATAACCAATAAAAATTGTTTTTACATCTTTTTATGAAAGTTATTCCAAGGATAACACTACAAACTAATATTTTAGTTTTCTTAATAAGTGTGAAAATATTTTTTTTCTTATAATTTAGGACAGAGGACTCTATTGGGCTTTTTTTTTCTTTCAAAATTACCCTCAACTTTCAATACAATAGCATATATAACAAATAGATAAAAGCAAATTCAAATATTAAAATAAAAGTGTAACAAATATTTATGAGTATATATATGTTCAATTTTTTTCCTTTATCCATTAAAAAGTGTAATAAACTAGATGAGTATGTCTATACTTACTTTTTTTATTATCTTAATTATACCCTTAAACAACTTTTTTTATTACAAAGATTGTTGTTTGCATCATTAAAAAAATAAGAATTTAAATTATATTTTTTTTGTTATATTTGTTGTGTCATTGAAATAGATAATCATGATTAGTTTAATTTTTTTATAATTTGAAACCAACAAACATTTATATTTTTAGTTTTAATCAAAATCAAAATTTCATATAGAAACATCGTTCATAATTTTAAAACGTTAGTGCATTAAAAAGAGCATAAATAGGGCACTCAAGAAAATGAGCTCTTCTGGGCTGACTTTTTCTACTTACAATTATAGCCTTAGATAAGTATGGTTTATTTAAAAAGATAATTTATATTATATTTGTTATATTTTTTTGAAAGATATTATAATTGTTATATTGCTGATATCATTGAAAAGGATAAATATAGTTTATTACGAATATGAAAGTGCAAAATATAAATTATCTATCCCAATAATTTTCATCAAAATCAAAATAAATTTAATTAAAATTTCAAAATAATTGATAATAAATTTCTTTAAAAACGCACCACAAAAAAATTTCTTTGAAAACAAACTTCTTACATATTTATTTATTTTGAAAGTAATCATGAATTTTAAAAACGCTAGCATTGTTAAAAATAGTCGATATTCTTTTTTACATTTCTATATTTTGAAAATAAACATGAATTTTCAAAATTTTATCATATCGACTTTCTTACATCTCTAAATAAAAATTATTTGTTTCTGTGGATATAAACACATAAAATCCGCAACGAACGATGTGCAAATATTTAACGTGTTTTGAATATAAAATAATAAAATATTTAATAGAAACACTACAATAATGTTGATATTTTAATAATAATAATAATAATGAGTTTTCTAAATTTTACCATACCAATTTTCTTATATAAGTAAATAGAAAGTGATTTTGGAGATATAAACAAATAAAATCTGCATCGGGTGCGACACAAGTAGTTAACGGATTTTTGCATATAATCAAAAAAATCTTTAATAAAATATTACATTAATGTATTTTTTTAAGGAATAGTTAATTTTGATGATTTTCATTTAATATCTTTTAAATTTTCACGATATTAGACTAAAATTCTTGAAATTTTTTGGCTGAAACTTTAAGGTTCAAGCCCTACATTTAACCGAGTTTGGTGGTCAGAGCCATTTGGACTAGCCCATCTTGAGGGCTCTACCTTTATGTGGAATTCCCCTTTATATAAATGTATTCACTTTGTGTTTTCTTATATAAATCAGCTTATGTGACTTGGGCTCGGACTTTCATTAGAGTCGCAATAGGTTTACATTTACATATCATCATTCATTAAGGAGGACTTCATGTTAACAATAAAATTTTAAATGTTTATTAAAACAATTGATCCAACCGTGGCTCCCTTTACTTTACACTTATTGCATTAAATATCTTGGTGAATGTTAAAGAGTGCTCCAAAGACATTGGTTAAACAGTTAAAAGAAGTACGATTTTATTAAAAAATTGTGTAATAATTATTTGATTAAAAGTACAATTTATGTTTTCAAGACAAATTCTTTACTTTTATATTCCTTAAACAGTGCACCAGAGACATCGGTAAAAAGACCCAAAAATCTTAACTTTTTATTTATGGTAGATTAACTTGATAAGATTATCATTATCTTTTCCCTAAAAAAAAATATTATCATTATCTTTATAAAAAACGATTATTATTACCTTTTTTCAATAATTTTTTTTCTTGATTATTAATTTTTGTGAACTTTGGGTAAAAGACATCTAACACCTTAACTCTTAACTGAAACTAGTTGAGTTATCGAACTATTCCGTAAATAAACAATTGTTAAAAAACAATTGTTCTAATGTAATTTTAAAAAATTGTGTATTTTAAACATTGAAACATTAAAAAACAATTTTCACCTGTAAAATATCAATTGTTTTCTTTTTTAAATTCTTAAGAAAAACTCTTAAATCATTTGTTAACACAACTATTTTTTAAGAGGAGTGATAACAACCTTCTCTTTTTAATTGTGTCTCTAACATTCACTATTCCATTAAATGAAATCAATCTGAATCTCACATTTTAAATATGAATCTCACATAATGTGACGACGCCCATGTTAATTTCATTTACCAATAAAGTAAATGCTGGAGAGTATTAAAAAGAAAGCGCTGGTATCATTATCTCTTACTCGCTCCGGTCCTTTTTGCAAGAGACAAATTGGTCAACTAAAGTTGATGTATTTGGTTCATAATATAGATCAAATACACTATTCCCTCCGGTCTTAAATATAAGAAAATATTCATTTTTTAAGTTCATTGAGTAGTTAATGTATTTGATCTACATTGTAAAACATATACATTCATTATTCAATGAATCTAAAAAAAAATATTCTTATATTTGAGACCGAAGAAAGTAACTTTTATTGACCCATTTATTTATTATACGCATTCACCATTCCACGTGAGACATAATTGTTGGCTCTATTATTATTAAACGATAACTTATTTTCCGGCGCATGTTCCACCCCAGCTTCTAGCGAACCCTGTCGACACTGACCTTAATTAGTGGCTCTATTTTTTTTTTTTGCTCTAGTATATTGTTGTTATTATTGAGAAAATCCTTAAAAAATATTCTTAGAATTTTGTTGAAGATATCAAAAGAGGTAGATTGTTCCCCTAAAGAAACAAGAGGTAAATTTTTAGATAAAAAACGTGTTGTCAAAAAGAAAAAACAGTAATGTTTACTTTTCTTTAAAAAAGTATTTGAATTTTATTTATAGAATAATTTTCTTCTAAAAAAATTTAAACAAAATATTTAAAACACTTTTTTTTAAAGGAAAATATTTAAAACACTTGTTAACACAACTATTATTATTTCTTCAAAAAAAAAAAACACAACTATTATTATTATTATTATTATTATTATTATTATTTTATTAGCGGAAAGATAGGCACGTTAAATTTTATTATGTTTGTTGGTATAATTTTAATTACAATTTTTAAATATTAATGGAAATTATTCGTACATCGATTTATCTGCAAATTATTGTCAAAGCATATAACAAAATTATTTATTAACTCGACGTATTTTAGTTTGTTTGTACATAAAATAAAAATAAAAATAAAATAACAACTATTTTCTTATTGAAAAAAACTAGACATATACTCATATCGTGTTTGTTACATGATATATTTTGCGTAGTATCAAAAAAATATTGTGTTTGTTACATTTTTTTAATATTTGAATTCACTCTCATCAATTATATTTCTTAAATGATAAGAAAAAAATCGGACAAATACACTTTGTTTCATTTTGTTTTAAAATTTGAATTTACTCTTGTCTAATTTTTTTTAAGGATCTTATCTAGTTGTTATATGTGTTATTTGTGTTGAAATTTGGGAATGATTTTGAAATGAGAAAAAGTCAACCTAAAAGAGGCTATTTTCCGTATACATACTATAGATTAAAAGGACATGTACTAATAGAGTTATAAAAGGTCCCTTCGGTTCAATATTTAAGAGAAAATAAATTTGAACCAATTGATAATTGCTTCAGTTTTTAAAATCTTTGGTGTGTGTATATTAAAATAAATTAAATTTAATAAATACATAATATTTTATCCTCTAAAAAAATTAGTATTTTATGTCAAAAATACTTTTTTTTAGGGAATGAAATTTATGTCAAAAATACTTAATATTACTATTATTTTAAAAATATATTTTTATTTCCAAAAAAAAAATTCCTAAAAGAATTTTCTAAAGATTCTTTTTTGCTAATTTATAGAATTACTTAATTGGTATCTCAGTGTTTGCATAAAATTATTTTACAGTGTTTTTAAAAAAAGATAAATGTAAATATATTTGAAAGCGTTCGTTAAATATATTTTTAAGCTGAGACATTATTCTCTCATCTTAAATTTTTAATAGAAAATGAAAAAGAGTAACTTTTCTATTTAATTTTACGTACGATTTTTATATTTGTTAAATTTACTTTGGTGAATGTATTGTTGTCTCTTTACAAAAAGTGATAATGAAAACGTGAGCACCGGCCAGTAGGGAACTTCACGCATTTCTCACTTGGTGGCTTTGTTCCTCCTTAAACTGAAACTGAAATGTTGTTCGATGTTAGGTGGATAGATGTAGTTGGTCATTGCTGTAGTCACGTGTAGCGACTCACAAGGAAGGGATTGTTAAGCGTAATTATTTTTTAGTTTTATTAGCCTTAGGATGCACAAGTTTTATAGAGTTTCATATATAAAAAAAGTTAAATATTTATCTGGGTCTTTTAAGTTTCAAGTTTGTTTTAGATAGGTTATTTAAGTTTCTAAGGTTTTAGATAGGTCCTTTAAGTTTCGAGTTTGTTTCAGATCGGTCCTTTAAGTTTATAAGGTTTCAGATATGTCCTTTAAGTTTCGAGTTTGTTTCAGATAGGTCATTTCTATCAACCTCCGTTAAGCCAAAGTTAAAGGATCTATCTGAAACAAACTCAAAACTTAAAAGACCTATCTGAAACGTTATAAACTTAAAGGATCTATCCGAAACAAACTCGAAACTTAAAGGATATATCTGAAACCTTAGAAACTTAAAGGACCTATGTGAAACAAACGTAAAACTTAAAGGATCCATGGAGGTATTTGGCCTATAAAAAATCAAGTTAGCTATATTAGAGTTACTTTTAAACTCAGAAACAATCAAACTAAGTGGCAATTGAAAGTGATCAACATGCACAATCTCAAAGAAGCAAATTAACAACATTTAGTTTGCATCAACAAAAATGAATATGGAAATCAACAAAAATGAATATGAAATCAAAGTCATTACTTTGGCAAAACAAAGTAATGTTGTGATCTACTATAGTGGTTTTTGCAAATAAAAAGTCAGAATAAATAACTTCAAGTAATATAATATAGGAGAAACAAAGAGGCCGACAAAATTACAGTAAAAAATGAAGTTTCTAATGATAAAATTATCATCCAGGTCAATCAAACTATCAACAATTTGGGCATGGCAAACCAAAGCCATGCACCTTGGGCATGGAAAACCCTAGGCATGCACCTTGGGCATTTCAAATGTTGAGGTTCCAAGCGTAATTTTATGCGCTTTTGTGGAAAAGTCCGCGTTTTTAGCGCAAACTGAATTAGATTCTCTCACTATAAATGCTAGCCTTCCTCGTTCAAAATTTCTCGTTCAGAATTGTGGTAGTTCAAGAGGAAGGCAGATTTGGAGTTTTGGGAGAGAATTTATCTTCTCCTTAATTTTCTAGGGTATGTTTTTATCTTTAGTAATTTCTTTTTAGTTACCATGTGTAACTAAATCCTTTTAGGTTAGAGTTCTAAGATGAACCTTTGTTTTTTTCTGTTGGATATTTATTTAATATAGTATGTCGTTTATTTTATTTATTTTTTGTTCGCTATTAAGTTCCTAATTTAGTGATTTATTTCAAAGGAGCGTAACCCTAGATTAGGTACTTATGTTGTGACAGAGCTTAACATTGTTATTATTATCTTGTTGCTTATATCTTGATATTTATAGCATTATACTAATAACTATCTGTCTAGGAAGTAAGTGATTATTAACTAGTGAAAGATACCAATAGAGAATTTACCCTAGTAGTAAGTACTTAGGAGGTGACATTACTAAGTCTGAGTAGTAACTCTGTTGATCTGAGGATGTAACTGGTTCGTAATTAGAGAAATAAGCGTCTTCGGGAAATAAACATTTATCGAACCATTCTCTTGGAACCCTTAGTAAGGTAAACGTAGATAAGGGCTGCCCGTTTGTAGAATCACTAAGAACGTAGAGAGGGTGTGCTATGAGTGTCCTAAGATTCATAGATGGGCTGAACTAATGGAACCTTGACCTTCATTGCCTTGGGAAAAACTGGAATGTCAATTTAAGTTTATGTTTCAATTACTTTTGAATTAGCAAGACCCCACACGTAAGGATTACCATGCGATTAGCAGGTGCAATTAGCCATCGGAGGGATATACCAATTAGGTTAGAAACGTTCCAACGACCTCATCACTTTGTATAATCTACCTAAGATAAATAAACGTGACATTACTGTTACTTATTATCCAATAATATAAACAGGGAGGATTCGAATCCTAACTGTTGCTTGCATTTCTGCAACCAAAACAAGTAAACTTTCTCTGTTGCAAACAGATAAAAATTGCAACTTTCTAACCCTTAACTTTTATATCGTCAAACTTACAAAAATAAGTAACGCGAGTTGTTTGGACCGAACGACAATCCTTGTAGTCGTGGATACGATACTCTACTTATCACTTTATTACTTGGTAAACAATTTGGTACACTTGCCTAATCCACACATCACCTGTCGAACTCTATTGGCCAATTGGGCCATATCTATCAAGTATCGAGTGTCTAATTTCTTCCTGATGGAATAATCTAGGCCACCGCTGGTGGCCTAGTCGAAATGACTCAGTTGTTGGTCAATGTAAAATTGTTCATGAAATAGCCCCTCTATTTGAGTCGAATGTTGTATGGAATGCGGTGCAAGTGTAGTGAACCACGTAAATGCATTCCTTGTTAGAGAATTTGGAAAGAACTTTAGTCTCAAATTCTCATTGTTTTCGTCAAATAACATGTTATATGTTCGACAATAGATTCACTAGTATCACCAACAAACGTTGTGAACTTAGGAATTTTATAACCCCTTGGAAGTTCAGTTTGTAGAACATATTCTTACAAAGGAGATACAAAATTTGGCCTATGCAAACCCACATTTAAGCCATTTTAAGCCATGATATTTTCAACCAAATTGGCTACGTTATTATGTGCTTCGATGTTTTGTTGTTGGACGTTTCTAACAACTTCGTCTACATCATGATTTCTATCCACCAAAACTACATATGGTTGCGCTTGTGCCATTGGTTCGACAGGTTGAGGTCGAGGCACATGTTGTTGTCTTTGAACGATAGGTTAGACAATTTGCACATACTGAGTATTTTGGATTTGAGGGATCCGTTGATAGACAGTTTGTGGAGGGACAAAGAAATATGTTATTCTCCCCATTTTAGTGGCTAATGCTTGGTAACCTTGATTCGTATTTTGAATCAAAGGGTTAAACACCGTACCAATTTGCTATGTTAACAAATTAACCATCTCATGATTACTCTCATCCATTTGTTGCCTAAACAACTTCCTAGATTTTGTAGTTAAGGGTGGTGGAGTGTTTCTACCAAAAACACTAGAACTTGATGGACTATGGGTATTAAACGGTGTAAATGGATTTGCATGTTCTGTAAATGCTGGATTGTTATGCAAATTTGCCATCATTGAAGTTGGCATACCGTACGGTTGGTCCTTAGAGAAGTTCTGCATATTTATGACCCTATCATCAAATCTAGCCCTAACTTGAGGGTTAGGAGAAGTATGAACACTTGTAGACACGGGTACACCAGCAGTAAATGGTGGCACAAAAGTTACCATTTCTGGTTGTGTCGTTGGAGTGGTTGTGAAACCAGTTACTCCCATTCCGTCGAAACCGACATGGCCATGGTTGCCCCCACGGCCGTTGATACACTAGCACCCACTGCAGGGGCGGATGCCTGTGTAAATTGTGCTTGTGAAGAGGATTGTGATGATTGTGATGAAATAGAAGCACCAATATTGACGGATTTAGTCATTGTCTTCAAAGCTTTACCACTTCTTAAATGCATGCACAAAATGCGAATTTATCCTCAGATAAAGTTTACTGAAAATAGTTGCTAATCTTCAGAAAATCGTTTTCACAAGAAAGGTTTTTAGAAAACAAGTTTTGGAAGATTATGGCAATTTCTTCCAAAGGGTTTTTTGTTTAAAAAAACACAACGGAAATTTCTTCCAAAGATTTTGAAAAAGTTTTTATTTTTTATTTTTTTTATATAAAAATGGTGCACAAACATGGTCCCACTGGACGTGCCAATTTGTTTACCGATGTTTTTTGTAAACTACGAAGGCTGGTTTTGGTTATTACAAGCAGGATCAAACCAAAAATCCTAGGACATGTTGTGCATTTGTTTTTCAAGTGTTCATCGAGTTCATAGGTTGCTTTATGAACATGACGAGACAATGTGGCGTCTTTCGACAGAAAAAGGATTTTTAAATGCAAAGTAAAGACATTAAGTTTAAAATTGCAGAAACTTAAAGGAAAAATAAAGTACAATGCATTAAAAATAAATGCAAAGTAAAGACATTAAGTTTAAAATTGCAAAAACTTAAAGGAAAAATAACAATGCATTAAAAATAAAGATGGTTCGACAAATCCTTTACAAACATTCTTTATGACTCTTTTATCTGGCGTCGATACTTCAAGTGTTTTAGAATTCTGTATAGGTGATTTACGACTCGTTTTCCCTATGGAAAACTACTATTTATACATAGAAAAATAACTGGAAATAGCATAATCCCACAATCAGCACTTCTTCCATGTAGAGAACCGTTTGTCTCCCACGTTCTCAACTGAGGAAACTGTTTCTCTTTGAAACTCGAATCTTCCCGCCTCAACGTAAGTTGCTTGACTTCGACGTTTTTGCATCCTTGACTCGTTTCCTGTCGAACCTTAGGGTTTTAGACGGTTTTATGCTAAGCCCAACATCTCGTCGAAACTCCTTAAGTTGAAGAAAAGACTTCAATTCTTGCAAGAGTAAAAGTTAACTAATGTTGACCACATTAAATGAGGTTGGTGAAATTACGAGCTAACAGGAGTACACTTTCAAGTTTGCCTATTGTTTTGATGTATCCCTGTTGTTTGTCCCGAAGGGGAACAAACAAGTTTGCTTATATGTTGTGATAAAATATCATAAAATTGTGATTAAATAGTTTAAATGAAGAGTACAAGCGAAAGGAAATAAATGTAAGGCAAAAGGATGTACTCCAATTATCCTTAATTATAAGACCATTAAAAAAAATTTTGCCCGTACATATGAAACTTTTTACAAATTTTTAGATACATCAATTAATTTTTTTGGCTTAATTACATTTTTGGCCCCCTAAGTTTCCCAAAGTTGTGATTTTGGCCCCCTAAAAAAAACAACTCTTTTCAGGCCCCCTAAGTTTACTTTCTGTTGCAATTTTGGGCCCCTACGTCAATTTTGACCCAGCCAATGGACACGTGGGCGCCATGTGTGTAATTTTTTATTTTTTAAATTATTTTTTTGTTTTAATTTTAAAAAATAAAATAATATTTTTGTAATTAAAAAAAATTGTTTTTTCAATTACAAAAATAAAAAAGTTTTTTTTAATTACAAAAAAAGTTTTTTTGTTTTTTTATTACAAAAAGTTAAAAATAAAAAAAATATTTATTTTTTATTTTTTAATTACAAAAATAAAGAAATACAAAAATAATTAAAACATTACACACATGACGTCCACGTCAGCGTTGACCGAGTCAAAATTGGGCTAGGGGCCAAAATTGCAACAGAAAGTAAACTTAGGGGTCTGAAAAGAGTTATTTTTTTAGGAAACCAAAATCACAACTTTAAGAAACTTAGGGGGCCAAAAGTGTAATTAAACCTAATATTTTTTAATATCTTTCTCATTAATACTACTAGTTTGTTTTGGAATATGAAAAATTAATACTCCCTCGAATGATTTTTAAAAAAAAACATTCGAGTCAATAAAAATTGACGTATGCAATCCAAATTTTAATCTAAATACAAATTTTTTTGTTGAGCCAAATATTTCTTAAAAATCATGCCGCAAAGATAATTTAGTGAAAAATAAGGAGCGTGGGAGTGGGATAAGGCGTAGTCTCTATTATTGTATTCCCTTTCCCTTTGGATTTGTCTTTGCCTGAACAGAGCAGATAGAGAGACAAACATCCCAAAAACAGCAAAAAAACAAACAAACGAAGAGAGAGAGAGAGAAGCGACAACAACAACATTCGTTCGCGTTTGTCTTGTTGTATTCATTCCATTTTCAATATCTTCGATTCTGGTAGTTATGGTAGGAGTACCGGATCTATTGTCTCTGTTAGTTAGTTAATAATCTCTACGTACATGCGTACGGTACCCTAATAATCACATCATCATAATAATAATAGTAATAATAATTGGATCCCTTGGATTCAATTGATTGATGATCGGTGATCGCGGCGGCATTGTGTTGTGGTGATTTGATTTGATGGCGAGGATGCGTGGAGGAGGAGAAGAAGGAGACAGAGATCCGACGAAGCAACAGCAACAACCCTCTGGTTTGGTTAGATTGGTACAACAACTTGTTACATTGTTGCTTGTTTTTGCTGCTGGTGTCGTCATCGGATTAACCACCACTTCTCACATTCACTACTTCAATACAAGTCACAACAATAATAATAACTACCTTCATTTCATTTCCCAACAACCTTCTGCTTCTTCTTCTTCTGATGTCTTCAATCTCGATACTATTCACACCCTCCAACAACAACCCAACAACTGTAACTGTAATTGTACAATCATTGAACCTCCTTCTCTTCCTCCTCCTCCCTCCCAAGAGGATATTTTGGAGTCCTTTCTTCATCCTTCCAACATCACCCACACCTTCTCCGACCACCAACTTTTCTGGAGGGCTTCCTTGGTTCCTAAGAAACACCATTATCCCTACGCTCGTGTACCTAAACTCGCTTTCATGTACCTCACCAGAGGACCTTTACCCTTGTTGCCACTCTGGGAGAGATTCTTTCAAGGCCACTCCCATCTCTTCAACATTTATATCCATGCTCCTCCTGGTTATATTCTCAACGTTTCAGATTCTTCTCCCTTTTATCGACGCAACATCCCAAGTCAGGTATGCATCCCCTTAATTCTATGCTTTTATTTGGGTTGGGTTGGTTAGATTTATGCCACCAAAATTAGAATTACTTTAAATCAATTTTTTCTAGGGTACCGTAGTATGAATGAATCATAAACCACAACATTCTTATGTCTTTACTTTACTCATATTTTCACTCCCACTAAATCATAAACTATATAACATTCATTTATATGTTATTTGTAATAAAATTAGAGACTATACTATTCTTATGAGTTTTGTGTTATTGACAGGCTGTTTCTTGGGGAACAGTTACGCTGGCCGATGCAGAGAGGCGGCTACTAGCCAATGCACTGCTCGACTTTTCAAATGAGCGCTTTGTTCTTCTCTCAGAGAGTTGCATCCCAGTCTACAACTTCCCTACTGTTTACAGATATCTCATTGATTCTGCACACAGCTTCGTTGAGTCATATGATGATCCTTCCCGTTATGGCCGAGGCCGCTACAGCCGCAATATGCTTCCTGATATTCAGCTTAAACACTGGCGCAAAGGCTCTCAATGGTTCGAACTCAACCGTGCTCTTGCTGTTTATATAGTCTCTGACACCCAATACTTTTCCCTCTTCCGTAAATACTGTAAGCCTGCTTGCTACCCAGATGAACACTACCTTCCAACCTTCCTGAATATGTTCCATGGTTCCCTTAATTCAAACAGAACAGTCACATGGGTCGACTGGTCAATGCTTGGTCCTCATCCGGCAACCTACGGGAGGGACAATATAACTGTCGGTTTTATACAGGCTATAAGGAACAATGGATCCCTTTGTCCATATAATTCAGATATGAGTTCCATTTGTTACCTCTTTGCTCGCAAGTTTGATCCCAGTGCATTGGAGCCCTTGCTTGACCTCTCTTCCGAAGTCATGAACTTTTAATTTTTTCTATTGATGTATGTACAAGAGGTCAGATGTTTAACTCATTCTTTTAGTCTTAGTCCCTAGATTTTGGTAGAGGATTTCACAACTTCAGTAAGTAAGAAATCATTTCGCATTGGTAGATCTGTCTGTACAGGTATTGTTAGAGAATTTGGGTTCTCTGCTACAGAATATCATATTGTTGCAGAAACTAACTGCATTTTGTTCCTTCCATTAAGGAATCTATCAATACAGAAATTTTATCTTTTCACCAAGTCTCAATTCCATATTTCCTTGTGCTTTTTTTGGGGTTATATCTTCAGTTTCCGATACTGACAGTACACAGTTACATGCCCTCTGATAAATTAACTTCAGCCTATAAGGCTAAACAACAGAAAGAGTGACATTTAGTTACCAAACATTCATGATTTTGTTCATAAATTTGTTGAGTTTTGCAACTCTTATGTGTAATAAGCAAAATTTATGTATTGTTGTTGAAAATTTGTCATTATTTAACGAGGGTTATACTATTGTGAATCCTAAGCAATAGAAGAATATAGCTAAATTAGTATTTTGGATGATCATAGGGACACTTTCTAGTACTTGTATATTTAAAGCATGAAACTTGAGCAGCCAGCATGTCTTAGCAAACCACTTCTTGCTTCTGTTTTAACATTTTTACCTATGGATTATTGAAGCACCGAAATTCATTGTGTAATTGAAAAAACATGTAAGAGAATTCCATTCATGACTATTGTTGGAAGACTAGCAAGACAATGTATAACAGTTACCCACGTTACACACCACCCTCAATAACCTAGATCAACATCAGTGGGACTCTAAGAATAAGGATAGCAAGATTGAAACCGGCAAACCTATTGACACCTTCCCTTTTTGTTAACTGTTCCATCACCATCCCTAAAACAAAACCTTCCCCTGTCTCTTGCAACTTGTCAAATATATAATTTGAACAGGATCGTGTTACAACCAAATAAGAATATTCTATTGTTATAGTTTTACTAACGTGCACATGAACACGTTTATGCAGGTCTTGGACGAGGTTTGTATCCAACTCGGTTCATATATAGCAGTCTCTCAATCTCCTCACCCCTCCCATCATTCTTAAAAATCTCAGTCACACATTCCCGCAAGGCAGTAGTGTCCCCAACACCATACATTATAACCTCGTACAGTTCCTATCCGCTTTTGTCCAACAAACCATCAGCTCACAGTCCCTTGATCACAATATCTTTAAAGCATCCTCGATCCTATCCATTTTCAAATATGCATTTATCTATTGAATCCTGTGGGTGGGGACATTCGGGGACCAAAAACATGGAAAAACAGCTCTTGAAATAGAGTCTCAGCATCAGACAACATCCCATTCTCACACAAGTTGTAGATGATGTTAATGTAGTTCATAATATCCGCTAAAAAAGGCTTATAATTGGACTTCACTGTGAAAAATCTGCCGGGACACACTAATATTAGAGTTCTATTATTTGAACATCCATTTTTTTTTTTGAATGACAAATTATATTATATATATAGGGGATTAAAACCCAAGTATTACACCAATAAGAAAAATAAAAGCCCCCAAAACACCCAGCAAAAAATCAAAAACACAACAATTTTCCGACACCGCCAACAAAGATCAATAAAGTAGTCGACAATGATTTGTTGCTTCAAACGATCAGACGCGACCACCACTCAACTTCTGGTAAGACAGAGGAGCCACCAACAAAGCCTAAAAGAACCAAAGTCAAGAAACTAGCTCCCGATCTTGAATCAAAAGTGATCGGTCCACCACGGTCCACCAGACTCCCAACACCAATTAAAAAGGCACCCCTCAACTCACGAACCACCATAGCAGACACTATAACCTATCCAAAAACTCGGCCCACCAAAACCCAAATGCCAAATTCATAAGACAGAAATGGTGGAACAATAGCGCAAATCGATCCAGCTCGAACAGAAACAAACCAAAACAACCATAGAATCAACCATCACAAGCACCGCCATGAACACCGGTTCAGCGCCACCCTCTGGACCACTGCACCAACTTACGTCGCGGAGGAGAAAACCTCCACCCATCCAGGAACTGGATCCACCGCAACTGCACGACCCTTTGCAGACCTATAGAACGTCGCCAACTAAACACCGACGACGAAGGGAAGGTTGGGAAAGCACACAGAAGCTTGGACGACTAGGAAGAAGGAAACCTCCTCTTTTTGTTTTTTTGACACAAGCTATTCTTTGTATTAGAACATTTTCTTTAGAGAGTCCTTCATATTAAAACATGTAATTTATTAACTTATTTGAGTTTATTTGAGTTTGGTCTGATGATTTTGACTTGAGACCTTATAGTGTTTCGATTCTCCTTGGTGTTAATTTAGATAGGCTAGTTTGACTTCTTCAAAATAAGATGTAATTTATCCTTTTTTACCAAAAATGTTATTAAATGATGTATATATACATGAGGAGGATGTGTACTTAATTTTGTTAAAAAAGAAAAGGATGCCCGGTTTATGTAATTTAGCATTCTCTATTTTAGAAGACTACTACACGCTATATTTCACTGCCTCCTATGCCTATTTTAAAAGATACTACAAAGGATTCTCCATTTTAACAAAACATTTCCACTGAATGGTTTCAGCCGGAAGTAACAAGAAATAACACCAACAACAATTAACTAGAGTTTAGAGCTGTGAAAATATAAATCATAACATTTCATAATATCTCGGCCATGGCCCATGAGACCTGTTTACATTGACCTTCAGAGGGCTAAAAAAAACTATGATCAAACACTTTTTCTGTCATTCCTCCTATTAACACCTCTATACCACCCTTATGTACACCAATATTTAAGGGAATGAATGACTGAAATCACAAAAGGGAAGTATAATAGTTCCTATAAAATCTTTGAAACATCAAATCAAAAAATCGACTGGAAACCAATCGCGCATGCTTTCATTCATCAAAATATGATATGGTGTGTGTGACTTTGGTCAGTTAGAAACGTTGACCATGAAATGAACTTGGATTTTGATATGATAAAACCTCACAAAACAGACTAATGACTAGTCTGATTTGCCTGTTGTTGTTCATATGGATCAATCCAACATTGGTCCTTTTTTGCTGCTTCTTTCCATCTTTTCCCAAAAACCTGCATTTCAATATATGACTGCATCCTCACCTGCAACCATGTAGTAGATTCTTTGTTTATTAAAGGGATACGTCAAGCGTTTAAATATACATTATACATCATAAGCATACTTACTTTAGGTCTATCACTATCATCTCTATGGGAATTTGACGACCCCTGCAAAACAATAGACAAACGCTTTGTTAATAGTTTAGACTGCCAGTTAAAACACAAGTAAATTTATCTGCATAAGCACACAAATGATATGTTGCCAAATTTAACTAAAAAAGTGATTACTACCACTAGGATGATAAATCTTCAACAAGGTGAAGTCCCATAATGTGTGTGAATTCAATATCTTCCATTTTATGTACTGCATATGGTGTTTTTAGAGACAAGGTATATACTGTCGTTTGACATAAAAAATGAAATCACTTGCCTCATTGCCATTAGATCCCCCGAGAGTGGGCAGGCCAAGATGAACTATGTACTCAGAATCCACCACACCTACATTTTTCATTCGATCACCCTGAAATATTGCTGAGAGATGAACAACCATACTGGAAGGATTTAGATATGCCATGAACATGGTGTTATAACACAAGCAAGTTACCTGTGCACAATAGCCAAGTTGTCTGTCCAGTCCCCAGGCATGGATTAAGTCATTCTGTAGATAGAAAGATGAGTAGACCAACATGAGTAAAGAAACCATGCAGAATCGAAATATTGGACGCGCCTTTTGTTTTCACTTGTAAGAAGAAAAAAAATATGAATTAAAATTTTGCAAAAAATATTTTTTTTGGATCTTTTTGTAATTTGAGATGGGACTATATGTAGGGCCACATTTTTCCCCAAAATGAGCTTTATAATTTAGTAACAGACAAAGGTTTCTTCCAATGTACATAATGTTAATTGTTAACAACCTTACTTGAACAACCAAAAAATGTCAAAAATTTATAGTATGAGAGACACACACATACATAAACTGTCATTCCATGTCATATAACGTTCTGAAACAGAAATTATTTATCTTAATTTACACTGGTTTAGTACTAAGTTGACTTTGCCTTTCTTATCCATACCTGGATCATATGCCATACACATTGCCAAGATTTTTTAGAAAACACTGGTGCCATCATTTCCACCCATCTGTAATACAAGTTCCTTACATATTAAATTAACTATTCAATTTAACATCACAAATGATATAATGGAGTTAAAAGAAAATCACACAGGATAGTGCAACTGTTTACCCTAAGCAAGGAGGAGCGGTGCTATTGTCATCACACCTTCCGCTACCTTTAAACTTATAATACCTTCTGTACAGACACAGCATAATACCAACAAGATATTTTAGCAATTGTTTGCACAAAAAAAAGTAACTGCTCAAAAATTCAATGCAACATGAATGCATGAGTATACATTCCCATGAGTCGAGAGATAAATTATTTAAGGGAGCTCTAAATTATTTGAATGAATGATAGAAAAGCTCGTTGCAGAAGTACACTTAAATAAACATGAAAAGTTTTGGTTCAAATAAGAGAAAATAAATAGTTAGAGTACGATTTTGTGCAACATGTTCTTCAACACTTGCGCATTTTACAGAGATGCTTCTTATGTCCGTGAGAGTGTGTACAGATATTCTAAAATATAATTTGAAAACTGACAAGGAACAATCTAATAATCTAGTTCATTAATAGAGTACTGCATTGGTTGTGTCATAAGAAGGATGTAGATCTACCAAATGAGCGCTGTTGCTAAACAGCTAGAGGTGGGAGGAAACGAGGTTAACCTGTGTACTTTTGATCCTGCTTTATGAACTGTCAGTGGATGATGTATTTCTGATTTACCAGGATCCAGTGCAGGCTGTGATATCTCTAGCCCTTCTTCTTTAACAATAGATAAATACCTAACCAGAAAACCAACAAATCAAAACACGGGGCATAAAATAATCATCATGAACCTAAATGTGAAAATGGTGGAGAAGAAAGAAGTAAAACCAGAAAAATAGAAAAGACAATAAAATTTTAGAGAACAAAGTAAAAATACTAACATACTTTAATACATTAAACTGAAGCATAAACTACAAATATATAGAGGCAAGCCATAAGCCTGCTTGTAAGACTGAAAATAAAATCTGCAATAAATCCACTCTAAACACTAGTCATCATTACCTAGGAACACTAGACATCATTACCTAGTGACTACTTTACTTACCAAATAAGCAGCTATCTAATTATGACACTTACTTAAACAAGCAAGAATCTGAAACAAAGAATTAGTAACAACATATCAAATATATTCAACTAAAAACTTTAATTTAGTATTATGATCCGACTCTCCTTGCCACACCTGGTTTTCCAAGTGAAAATTACAATGTCGGCCAAAATGTTACCAACTAGAAAAAGACATCCCATAGGGTTTATAGTTATGTGGAAGGTCTGCAACCAACTGTAAGCCAGTGAGCTAAACAAAGAAATTCAATTTATCCGTCAATGGCGTTGGTGAAGAAACATGGAATTCTTTAACCAAAAAGACCCGCATTAGTTCATGTTATATGTAAACAATTCACATCAAAAAGTAACAATTGAGTGTTGCAAAGGTATATCTACAAAAATGAAAATTCTAAATTTAACAAGACATGCACAAGTGCCTTACCTTTTCGGGTCAAAATTATCGACAAGAAGGTCCTCATCCCAGAGAAATATATAATTGTAGTCAGCAACTATGTCTGGATGCAAAAATCGTTTTGCAAACCACCTATGTCATGATAGAGAGGATTTATTTGTTTAATATTTACAGATATAGGAGTAGATGACCTAAACCCTAAAACAAATTAACATATGAGCTTATTATACCATTTCGTTTGATTTATAGCAGACACATGTATGGCACGATTACTCCAAGCTAAATTCTTCCATCCATCCACAAAGCCATCATAGTGAAAAAGCATCACAACAAAATCACTTGACGGGAACTGCCACCAGCGGTACGAGTCAGCAGATATGAGTTTAGATCAAAGTCAAATTATATAAGTGAAGAAACCGTCACCTTTTTGACGATTTTATCAACAACTTCTTTTTGCTTAACTCCTACTGAAATAGCCAACAAATTCAATGGATGGTTCGAAATTCTCTGAACCAAATACAATCAAAATAGAAAAGTAAGAACAGAAAGAAAATTGACAAAGTAGATGTCATCAATTGAAAAAAGAGGAAATTAATGCACATTGCACAAATATAGTCCCTAATCTATAGACAAGAAGCTGTTGAATGTAACATATCATGTAAGATAAACAAGAGTGTGTGAACTTTCAGCTTTTGCTATCCTTTGCTCCCTCGGATTAAATTTAAAAAGAAAAAAAAAGCCAAAATCAACTTAAAACGTTATTTAACGATCATATTCTGACATGTTCATGTACCAAATATTTAGTAAAAAAACATAGTTATATAAAATAGAAGTCAAACAATATATAGAGTTGAAATTTGAATCTGCATATCAGATTAGTGGTTGAAGATTAAACTCCAAGCAGAAACATTTGATTGATAACAGTTTTGAAATTTGAGCTTAACACCAACAGTATTAGAGCATGAAGTGAAGTTGGTTAGAATTTAGCATACATTATTTAGAGCAGAGTCCCATAAGGGCCGTGTTTCCAAGTTAGAGGTCCTAGCAACAATTCCTTGAGGCAATGCCTGAGTTCCAGAAGGGCGGCATTGTTTCTAGGGAAATAAAAAGAGGAAGAGAATTAGAGGTAATGGCAAATAAAATGGATATCCTACCTCCAAAAATAACAAACCTTGCATGCATTGGAATTGGATGTTGTTGTATCGGGCATTGAATAAATTAGTCCCCATCGTGCCAGTCTCTGCAAAAAAGAAAACTAGTGAATTTGTTGATGTTAATGTTATGAGAAAGTGTGTTAGTACATACATACTTGTTTGTACTCCTTTGCAGAGAATGCATTGCCAAGGAAATAAGCGCCGCAAATCAAGGAAAGAAGAATGAAGAGCGTCCAAAGGAACAACCTATTTTTTGGATCCGGAAAGACAAAACCCTGACAAAGACAGCAGATGAATTAGTTGATAAATGAATCAAATTGCCCCAAAATTAATTAATTAATTGAAAAAGCAGCAAGCAAAAATAATACTGTGATTCATTCATAGTAGAAGACAAGACATGCAATAGAACAGAATAGAATGGTCTGGTCTAGTCTAGTCAACCAAAAATGATGATCTGAGAAGAACGAACTTACGGTTACAGAATTAAAAAGCTTCATTACTGAGTGAAGAAGACAAGACAAGGTTGATAGAAGAAGAAGAAGAAGAAGAATGATTAGAAAGGGAAAAGAATAAGAATAAGAATAAGGAAGAGAAGAGAAAGTTGATTGAAGAAAGTTACAGACAGGAGAGGACCGACCGAGCCAAGAAAGGTAGGAGTATTGGAATTGGAGAAAGAATACGAATCATTCTTATTTATTTCAAATTATTAACACTTTAAACAAACAGAGATCGTCACAGTCAACGCTCCAGAGGAACATCATCGTACTCGTGTAACCGCAACATGCCAAAAACATAACAAACGGTTTAACTTGTAAAAAACTTAAACACTGAATACTTCTCCACTATTTTTTTTTTGTTACGTTAATTTAAATTTAAATTTAAATTTTAAATCAATTTTTTATTTTTATTATTGTTTGATCATTTTAAATAAAATATAATATTTTCTTAATTCTTTAAATCAATCATAACGAACCTCTCAAAAAATAATAATCATTCCGGAACGAAACAAATCTAATTAATTCTTTTGCAAAAAATAATCTAAATTAATTTAAATTTAAAATAAATTTGATTACTATATCTATACCATATATAAAGAAAATAGACAGATTTTTGGTTGTTTTTTTTATTTTAATTATACCCTTAAACAATTTTTTTCTTTAATAATGTTATATTCTTGGTGTTATTAAAAAAAATAAGAATTTTGTTATATGTTTATATTATTGTTGTCATTGAAAATGATAAATATGGTTTGTTGAGTTTAATACATTTGAAAGTCACAAATATTATAAATTTTTTATATGAAATATCGTTTGTAATTTGATAACAAAATTTATATAAAATATCGGTGATATCTACAAACGTTAACGCAATAAAAAAACAAAAAGATGAACACGTGAGTGCCCGTCTTTTCGCTAGTATTATAAAATAGACAACTTTTAGGTGGTTTTTTTTCATTTTCTATTATACCTTAAGATAAATTTGTCTATAAGATTTGACCCAATAAAAGTTGTCTATAGAGAAACAATATTTTATACTATAAAAACAACTTATTTTAATCTTAACTTTTAAAAATGTTTAATTGATACTATGTTATTATATACAAACGACACGGTTGAAAGAAAAGGATATGCAGATGGCATGCATGTGCTGTTCATTTTAATTGAGCACGTTTTATTTTTCATTTTAATTGATTTTTCAGACGGCATGCATGTGCTCTTCAATTGCTAATTGCTATGTATTATTTTTTGTTTGTTTTTACATTTATTTTTGTTAATTGCTATAATTT
>Ga0315914_1004418_pt1 | contig 21068 bp, 15 predicted proteins | sample MpolenodulesMG_FD_203920 | JGI IMG/M metagenome (GOLD analysis project Ga0315914, IMG submission 203920) | Medicago polymorpha root nodule microbial communities from Los Angeles, California, United States - elongated nodules | ecosystem: Host-associated > Plants > Roots > Nodule | place: USA...
TACTTCATATCTTTCAAAAAATAATCGATAATAATTTTCATACTCTAATTTTTTTATTTCTTAATATATTTTGCATTAAACTTATTATTTACTGTGTTTGTGTAATAATAATATTAATAAAAAAAATTATATTCTTAAAAAAAAGTAAATAAAAAAATATTTTGCATTTTGGATAAAAAAAAGGATAAAAAAACACAATTAAATTCACAAAAGGATAAAAAAATACATTTCGATTCAAAATATTGGTTTTGGTTCGGTTCGGTTCATAGGGAAGAAAACGGTTAACCGAACCATAACTTTGGTTCAGTTCGGTTAGCTCCATACCTGAAACGGTTCGGTTCGGTTTTCCGAACCATTTCCAAATTTCGGTTCGGTTCGGTTTTTTAGGTTAACCGAACCATGCCCACCCCTAATAAGATGTATTGATTCAATGCCGAAAATTAACTTGTGTATTAATGCAAGACCTATGTCACATGTGCACAATAGAAATAGCCTTCTTAAAATAGATAGCAGTAGAATAATGTACCACTTTTTGAAATGCAATCCGGGTATGTTGGCCACTTCGAACAAAGCTGACTTCCATTTTTGCAACCTATCTGATTCCTTTCCAAACCTATATTCATGAGAAACGATGCTTTTTCCATAGCTACCTGTTTGGTTTCTTACCTCAGAAGGATCAATATCATAGAAGATTGGAAAAACCAGTTGGTTTTTCATCTCTCTACACTCAACTATCTTGACAAGTTCATTAAGACAATACGAAGAAGATGCATAACATTTGGAGAAAACAACAATTGGAATCTTCGACCTTTCCACTGCTTTGAAAATAGAGGCTATAACTTGGTTACCACTGTTAAGCCCATCGTTATCCATGAAGGTTTTGAATCTCTTGCTTCGCAAAGCATTGAAGAGATTCCCCGTGAAGCCAAGTTGGGTGTCGGATCCTCTAAAACTGAGAAAAACATCATAAAGTAGTTGCTCATGATCATCGTGTACATGTTCATGAATACTAGAAATGGTATTAGGCTCTTTGTTCGCCATCATGAGACAAGTAGAAGACTAAATCTAAACCATTATTATCTTTGTGAAAAAATTGTGGAAACGAACATTAAAGTTTGACATGGTTGTAGAAAACATCAACTACAAAGAAGAATTGGGAGTATCTCTTGGTGTTACACACTATAGTTGAATAATCAATTCAAGAAGTGTATTGTTTTGTAAGTAGGGCACTGGCTGAGAAATTGAAACTAGAGACGTACTAGTTGTTGTAATATTGTAAGTTGTGTTGGACGCCAAACAATTCTATTCCACTTAACACCGTTAGTTCGTTGTAAGCAACTAAAATAAATTGAAAAATAGTTGATTTTAAACTTCAAATTTAAATTGGATGTACAAAAGATACCAAGTCAAAGAGAAGTGTTGCGAATAATATGCCTAAATATATTTAGATGATTATAAAGAGGGAGGATCCGTTGACACCAGGTGTAAGTTAAAAGACTTACACTAAGGTCCCGTTTGGTTTGAGCTTATTTTCAGCTTATGAAAAATAGCTTATGTAAATAAATAAGCTTTTATTTTAATTTATAAGTTCTCACTAGCGAAAATCGTATCTTCATAAACTGTTTTTTCATAAACAACCTTAAAAACTTATAAATAATACATAAAAACTTATTTATTTGCATAAGCTGTTTTATATAAGCTCTAAAATAAGCTAATCCAAACGGGCCTTAAATCTCATCCGTTTAATTAGATGAATCTTGTGGTTAAAAATATTTCATAAGTAAGCAACATATGATCTATTTTTTATGAATTCCACATGAGTCTATCATTCTTTCCTGCATGTGCTGCCGCTAACACGCAAACAACAACACACACATGGTTCCTCCCCCTTTCTCATATGAAATCGTAACTACATAGAATTTTCCAAATTAACAAGCTTAATTGATTAATATATCAAACGATTCTTTCCCTAGCTTCTCCTATGAATTCCACTATACAAGTTTTGATGAAGCGGCACCGCCATCATCTACTGCCATTATTAGATGCAAGATCTCAATGTTTTTTTTAAGATTTCATTGCTTATAATTGGGTTTATTGAGTGGCCAATTCTTTGCGAGGATAATGATTTCAGTATTTTACCATTAAGATACACAAAATTGCACCATGATTTTTAATTAAATCTTGAAACAATTTAGGTTTAACGATAAATTGTTATAATTCACAAAAACATGAACCAAGAATTATGTTAAATGGCGGACAAATTGGGAGGCGAGATCAGTAGCCAGAGATAGAACCATCAAGCAATCGAAAAAAAGAAAAAGAAAAAAAAAAATAGCCTGCTTTCACTTAATGTTGACCACGTGGTCTATTTTTGTTCAGATATTATTAGCCTTTGGATTAAATAGTTATAACGGTTCAGATTTGGTGTAAATCTAGTGTCAACGGATCCTGACTCGATTATAAATTTATATTGAAATTTAAATATATGTAAGATTTACAGTAAGATATCGTTGGGAATTGAGAATTATGTTTAGAATATTTTTACAATGTATTAGAATTTTCTTATTATTTTAACTAAGGATACCGGTCAATAAAAGTTTAGAATGAGACTTTTCCATTTAATTATTATATATTTCATCTATTTCCAGCTTTGTTAGAACTTTTTTATTTCCCAAATCAAAGTCGTGATCCGCAATTGTCTCACAACTTGCAACTTATTGTTTTTCATTGCTAATTGAATTTGTTATTCTTATCAAGAACAACCGGGCTTGGTGAGATTGGATTCATTTATTCCCATAAATTAATAAATAAATAAATACTTTCATGAATACGCCTTGGCCATCTGACGGTACAAAATCGATGATATGGCAAAGGGTAAACCGAAATTTGCTCAAATTATTAGCAGGTAAACCAAAATTTGCTCAAATTACACTGGGGTAAACTGAAATTTTCTCAAACTACAAGGGGCGAAACTTACCATGAAGGTCCAAAATAGAAAGTAGTAGACTGTCTTTGGATTTCGATGTCAAAAATGTGTTCGACAAACGTTTTCCATTATTTAATTAAATTTGATATGTTATTTTTGTCATCAAGTTAGTTTTTTCTGAGTAGTTGTGGCTTCTCTTTGTTTCAGCTTTGAGTACCCATTTGTTTATGAGGTTTGCTCCCATGTTGTTAGTTTAGTCATAGTTGGGTGATTACTATGATGCTTTGTCAATTCTTAGAGATAGTAGGAAAACATTGATGGTACCCATAAATTTTATAGAGGAAATTTTTGGCTGCAATATGTCTAGTGGTTTTATTTCCTTTACATTGAGATGAGTTTTCTACGTTAAAAACCTGAGGTGTCTTTATTTGTAGTTTTTGTTAGTGTTGGTTGTGTTTGGTAGTTTGATTGTTTAGATTTCACAAGAAAGAGACAAATTTGACATTTCGGAATATTCTGTTGTGCACTTAGGTTTCAACGATGGGCATCAAAGCTTTTGATCTATTGTGGTAATTAATTTGTATTTTGTAGTGAACAATGGAAGTCAACGCAACTCAAAAAAATGAGTACTCCAAACTCTTATAGAAGTCAACACAACTCATACATTGACATTGAATGAATTAAATTGTGTTCTTTGAAAGAGTAAGATGGAGGATTTGTTTTATGTGAAGATATTCCTGATCGGTGTTTGTTGCAATGAAGCCAAGAGATAAGACTGGTATTGAGTGGACTCTACTACACACACATATATCTTAATCTTATCTTAATAATATACAAATGTGGAACAATTTTTAAGCCTCCAATCCAATGTGTCAAATTCTTAAGCTATCAATGTCAAATCATCAAATTTTGTAAGTACATTTTATCATCACATTCAGTAACAGGGACCACAAAACTATAACAATTTCAAATGTTTACAAAAAAAAATCCAGCATAAATCAATTTAGATCATAAAATTTTGAATGTGTTAATTTCCCTCTAAGAAATGTTATTTTCGGGTGTAGTGTATAAATAAGAAGAAAAAAAAGACAAATGTCCTATTTCAAAACCCTGATCTTTTCAGAATCATTAAATGCAAAGTGAATAGGAAGGGAAAACTTTCCCTGCTACAAATCATGTTTTCACGCTAAAAGTTGTCATGTTCCCCTTCATAGTTAAAATTTGTACACCCACATCACTCAATTCGAATTCAAAATTGAAATCATCAAATTCAATCTCTCCCTTTCTTCCTTTCTCCCACAGTATGGAAGGGCTAATGGAGTTACAGTCCGAGAAAGGAATGATGAGAGAGAAGAAAGGTTTTCCGGCGTCTGAAACAACTTTTCTCTGATGACTTTTCCGTTTTCCGTCGTAGATCCAGTGTGTTGTTCTTACAATTTTCCTTGGCTCTTCCGTTCGCATCCTTCCTCTCGTTCTATCTCTTTGTTACTCCGCACCCCAGCCTTGGGTTTTCGCACCTCTGTCTTGGGTTTTATTCTCCGGTGGCCAGATCTGTTTACTCCAGTGTCCTTGGCGATTTCCGGCGAAGCTCCAGTGAAGCCTCAGTGAGCTATTTCTTCTCTGTTTTCATGGTTTTTACATACGTTTCCTTATTTTTCTGTTCACATACCTATTGTTTGAAACTACCGGACGTCGGAAAATCTTTTGCCCAGGCTTTGTCAGATTCGAATGATCCTCAACTCACTCAGCTACCTCCGAAGATTATGATGGGGAAGTCCGTTCGAGTAAAAATTACACAAACTGAATACGAAGCAGGGCTTACAGATTGTAGCAGCAATCTTCATGGCCGGTTGATGTTACACAAGGGTGATTCACCTCTAACAACTCTGGCACTGAAGACGAAGCTCAACAACATGTGGTCACACATTCATAACTGGGACATAACGCCTCTGGGAAGGGGTTTTTTTGAGTTTCATTTCAGCTCAGTGGAGGAAATGCGCATGGTATGGGCTATGGGGGCTGTAAATTTGAAACCAGGTTTGCTGCGGTTTTATTGATGGACAAGTGAATTCTCTATTCAGGCACAGACTCAGACACATGCTCAGATTTGGGTGAGGCTTATGCATTTGCCTCAGGAGTATTGGCGCAAGAAGACTCTCTTTGAAATTGCATCCGGACTAGGCACGCCATTGATAATTGATGAGGCAACCTTGAACAGGCGCTTTGGCCTCTATGCTAGAGTTTTGGTTGACGTTGACCTATCCAAACAATTCTTTGAAGCTGTCATTGTGGAAAGGGAGGGACACACGCTATCTATTACGGTCCAATATGAAAAACAACCATCATTTTGCACCCACTGTAAGATGTTGGGCCATGATATTCACAGTTGTCTGAAATTGAGCTCTTTGCATCAGAAGGAGGGATTTAATAGTACTCATAATCAGGCACAAACTGCTCCTCAACACAACAGGAAACCACATACGGCTAATTTGAATGGTAAGCACTCTGAATTGTCTCATAATATTATTCAGCACAACAGGGATCTGTCCAATTTGAATGGTAAACGTTCTGATCTGTGTCAAGATATTCATCATCACAACGGGAACCAGGCTAAACTGATTGGCAAGTAGCCTGTTCTGGCTAGGGATACTTCTAAGAACACACGGCCTATCATTAAACCTGTTATGTCACAAGGAGTTTTTTCTAAACACAAAGAAGTCTGTATTTCTACTAATGTTAATGGCCCTGCTGATACGTTTGAAAGAAACAATGGTTCGGTTGTTTTGGACAATTCTGAACAGGAGGGGCTCAATAAGGAAGGAGACAATGTGGATGTGCCTGAGTTTGCAGCAATCCAGAAGAAGGGTGACCCTTCAACATTATCTCTTCACAATTCTTTCGATATTCTACAAGAAGATAGTGAACTTCCTTCCGGGGAGGCAGAGTTAGCTGACAAAGAACCTAATCACATTTCCAATGCTACTTTGTTGGAAAGTACGGAAATTGTTGAAAAGGTCTCTAAATTGACAATTTGTTTGGACCAAGATGCTAATCCTAAGGTTTCTGATAATATGGCTAATGATACCTATGAACCTGCATTCTTAAACACAAACAACACTATAATGGATACTGATAAAGGGACTCTGCATATCCCTACATCAGGACCTGCTCTTTCTGAACAACACAACAAAACTGGGAGGCATTTATTCCTCAGTGTTGCTGCTGGGTTAGTTGACATTGCCTTGGATCCAATAACTAATTTGCAAGTTGTCTTGACAGAGAAGGTTCCTTGTGAAACACCAATCGTCATGCCTGTTACCATCACTGATGAGGTGTTGGGGCCTGATAAAGGGAAGTTCTCTAAACCTGTTATCAAAACTAATAATGCTGCAGCTTGCAAGAAAAGTGAAATTATTTTAAGAAAGTTTTGGGCGGATGATTTGGACATGGACCAGACTTCAGATAGCACTCTTGAGCCTGACATAAATGTTGAGATTGAAGGGGATATTCAGGATGAGAGTTTATTTACTCCTTTTATGTCAAGAAGGCAGAAGAAGTCTAATAAGAAGAAACAAGTCAATAAGCTAAATGATACAATGACCCAAAGCACAAGTAGTGAGCACATTCAAACTCGTTCCAAGAAGGGTGTGATTAAAAGAAATCCAAAATATTTGTAGAAGTATTTCCATAGCTTATCATAGTTGTTATTATAGGCTAGAATTCTAATTTGCTTTTGTTTGTTTTGCCTTAGTTTGGCTTCGGTGTAATTCTCTTGTGTACATGGGTTCAGGCCCCAAAATCCTGACTTTTTAGTGTTTTTGTGCCTTATCAACAAAAAAAAAACTCCCATATCTATTTTTCATCTTCTGTCATCTTCTCTTATATTTTTTCTTCATTCTCAAATCAGAAATCAATATCCATGGTGATTTCAACCGTTTCCGATTTAGTAACCAATCACAAGCCAAGTGTGATTCTGAAAGTAACGATTCTCTCCTCTTCTCCATAATTTTCCTATGAATTTTGTTTTTCCTTTCTTCTGAGTACTAATATGTTTTCTGTTGCATAATATTCAATAGGTGGGAAAAGGCTTGCAGCGAATAATTGAATGAAAGGGACTAATAAAGTGAGTATGTTGCAATGAGTAACTTAATTTTGAGTATGTCCATACGTTTTATTATATTCTTTATATCTCTTATGTTTGTTTTTGTGGATTCTGGATGTTACATTTAACATTAACATAACTGCATGTAATTTATATTTTCTATTTGATTTGTTTTTTCATAAAATACAAAAAATAAAAAAAAAGTGGACACTCACAAAGTGTTTGATGAAATGACTCAATATAAAATTTGATAGGTTTTAAACAAGTCAAAAATTAATGTCTCTATGTTTTTAGCTTCAATTTTAATTCACATATGCAAATAGCTTTTATGAATTTGTGGTATCTGTAGGTATTTTTTTCTCTTAAGATTGTTGGTTTTATTTTCATTGATCATTATTTATTACCTTCAAAATACTCATTGCCAATTGTTTGTTTTTTATGAAGTTTTTGCTGCATGATTTGTTTTGTGATAATTTTATGTGTTTTATGTTTCATTTTGTGATCATTTATGAGAATGTTTTAAGGAGTTTTTCCTTTAATTCATTTTGTTTCAGTTTTTATGCTTTAACATTATATTTTGTATCAATTATTTATGTTTTCAATTGAAGTATCAATTATTCAAAAATTTATTTGCTTTGAAATTGTTTAATGGAGGTTTTGTCTTTAGCTATTTAGATTTCTAATTTTTTTTATCAATGAACTAACACTTTGTTTATATATAATTTTGTTACAGGTTCATATCTTTTCAGTTGTGATGGTAAGGTAATAAATTTTGTATTTTGGCACTGTGTATGTGATTTGATTAGATTAAACTTTGGTTTTGTTTGTGTTCTAATTTCCTAATCACTTGATTTTTTGGTTTCAGGTCTAACTATTCATGTGTGTACAAATGGGTTAATAACATGCATTTTAGATAGGTAAACTTTAACTTTAATTTCTAATATACCTTTCTCATTTCATTCTTTTGTTTTCCCGACATATGAGATACTTGAGATAGTATCTAATATGCAAGTCAATTACCTTTCTCATTTGCTTTTGTTTATCTGGCAATTGAATTTTCTCAATTTAGATTCACATGAGATAATAGTTTTTTTGATAAACTATGTGCCTTAAATTACTTGGTCTAGCTTTGTTAGTTCATATTATGCATCATATTTGGAACTTTTAATGATCGGTATTGTTTCCTTGATAACAAACTACTAGGACTAAATATGGGGTAGGAGCTAACAGTTTTCTTCAACCAATGTAAATTAGATTTTTCTTTGATAACAGTTTCCTTGATAACTTCAACAAATCGGACTCTTTTGGAGCTCATGAAAGGTAAACATAAATCCCAATTTGTTGACTATTTTATTTAACTTGCTAAACCCATTGTTTTTTCTCTTTCAATTCTATGAAATATTTGCAAAAGCAGAAAAGCATGTCGTCTGTTATGTGTTTGAATTAATTTTGTTTGTTTGAGTTTATATCTGCAAGTGAAATCATTTGAGTGGTTGAGTTTTGAAGGTTGTATTCCGGGGTGCAATTGTTTAAGGTTTTAAACCGACAATAAAAGAAGATAATGGATATTTTGATTCACCCTTTTTATTTTGAATTTGTGTTATGAAGGATTTAGCTTTTCGGTTGTGTGATTTGATTTGTCCCTTTTTTATTTGTGTTATTATTATCATTTTGTTCGATTGAATGGTTGATATGCTCGACAGAGTTAAAATCCAATTCTACTTATGTTTAAAGAAAGTTAACTTTATATGAAGAAAGTTAAAGCTAATAACTTACTATGTTCTTTATATGCAGAAAGTGAACTTTGTTTATTTCAAATTTAGATCTATTTTACTGCTATTGATTATACGAATGAACTATGATTTGGCATGTAGTATTTGGGATGAAGAGTGGGGATTTAGAAATCTTCTATCAAGGTATCATTATTTTGACTGCTCCTTTTTTCATTTTCTGTTTTTCCTGATGCAATACCCTATGTTGTTTTTTTAAAGTAAATTCCTTTAGTTGATGGACAGGTAGAAGAGGTTCAAGAGCCTACAAGAATTTGATTGTTGCATCGTCAACCCAAGGTGCATTGCTTTTTGAGTATAAACTCACAATCGGAGAGAATTAGACTACGTGATGATGCTACGAAGTTGGTTGGATTGAATCACTAAGTGATGTTGCTGTGAGTTTTTACCAGGAACATTCTATGCCTTGGTAAGTTTCAAAAATGTATTTTATAGCATGCATAAGTATAATATACCCTCTTCGCTTAGCAAGGAATCAAGTTATTTGAATCTATTTTGCATTTATACTTCATTGCTTCAATGTTTTGAGACTGAATCTAATTGCATTTGAAAAAAAATCAGTAACCATGACTCTGGAATTAAATCTGATGCTCAATGTTAGCTAGATGAAACCTTCAATTTTACAAATGCCTCTATTGTTGAAGTTACAATTACAACTTTTAGAATGAGTAAATATGGTTTTGAAAGATAGACATGACTCCGAGGACCTTATCATGGAAAAGCTTTCCTTATCCATCATTACACTTTTCTACAATGGTGTGTTGCCAATGGAAAATTAGAAAGGCGATTGAAGTCAGGGGTCGCCCTAAATATCAGTGGGAGAGGCGACCGCCCAGTGCATTATTTTTTTTAGTGGTACTACAATTATTACTTTTACTTGCTAGTTAATACAATACACACACATTCCCGCATTGATTAATTTTATTGAAAATATATTTTTTTAGAAAACATTGATTATAAATGAATCTTTTGTTTATTAAAAAAAAAATGAATCTTTTGCAACAAAAAAAATACAAAAAAAAAAAGACATGTTTAAAAAAAAATGAATCTTTTGCAACAAAAAAATACAAAGAAAAAAAAGACATGAATAATTAAAATGACAAAACTTTGTTTTTTTTTGTTTTGATAAGGCACAAAAACACTTAAAAGTCAGGATTTTGGGACCTGGACCCATGTACACAAGAGCATTACACCAAAGCCAAACCAATTCAAAACAAACAGAAACATGTCAGAATTCTAGCCTATAACAGAAACTTTTATAAGCTTTGGATATACTTCTATAAATATTTTGGATTGCTTTTAATCACACCATTCTTGGAACGAGTTTGTATGTGCTCACTACTTGTGCTTTGGACCATTGTATCATTTAGCTTATTGGCATGTTTCTTCTAATTAGACTTCTTCTGCCTTCTAGACATAAAAGGAATAAATAAACTCCCCTCCTCAATATCTCCTTCAAGGTTCTACTCTTGATCATCACTCATATCTGTCTCTTCATCAACTAAGTCTCCGTATTGAGTTCTTAATATGCTTACACTCTTCAATGCAGCAGTACCATGATTATTTGCCCCTTTGGATACACTCTTCATAACTACAGATGAACCATTAGAACTACTTGGATCTAAACTCCTTTCAACAGGATGCATAGCATTATCAGTGGCATGATCAATGTCTAAATCATCTGCCCATAATTTACTTAGAATCTTCTCACTTTTTCTGCAAGCCTCAGTGTTGTTTTTAGTGATAGCAGGTCGATTGAGCCTGCCTTTGTCAGGACCTAGAATCTCATCAGTATTAGTAATAGGAGTGATGATAGTAGGTGTCTCAGTGTTTAAATGCGCAGAAATAGAAGCCTTATCAAATGTAGGATCCAAAACATGACTAGCTGAAACAGACATATCACTGGGGAATAACAGCCTCCCAACTTTGCTACACTGTGCAGGAGATTTTGGATCTAAAATTGTAATGTTTTCCCTCTCTAGGGAAATTTCCTCCACATTCATATTGACAGGTAGAACCTTATCAATTGTAATGTGAGTAGTTTCCATGTCAGCTTGCTTAGCCTCCCCTATGATATGCTCACAATCATTTTGAAGCAACTCAAAAGAGTTGTACAGAGATACTTTTGTTGAATCCCCAGCCTTCTGATTTATCACAATATCAGAACTTTCAACAATAGTATTATCAATTTCATTGGTATCTTTGTCATGTAGAACCTCTCCAGCTTCAATAGCAGTGATAGAGTTATTCAAGGGTTCTATGATATCAGATTAAGCATGATTTTCAGCAGGCTTTTTACCAACTGCTTCATTGCCAGATTAAGCAATGTTGTGAACAAAAGCTTTCTCAGCCTTCTTGGTGGTCACATCAGCTTTAGACTGAGCTTTCGTGTTCACATTGTGAACTTTTTTAGGAACTTTAGAAGGTGCATCACCATTCATTTCTGAGCATGTGTGAATGCTATGACCCAAATTCCTCCAATGTGCACAGTACAAAGGGTTTTTCTCATACTGAACTACTATAGGCAGAGCATGCCCTTCCCTTTCAACAATAACAGATTCAAACAGCTTTTCAGACAAGTCAACATCAACTAATACTCTAGCAAAAAGGTCAAATCTCCTATTATGAGTAGCTTCATCAATTGTGAGAGGTGATCCCAAACCTGAGGCAATCTCAAAAATAGTTTGTTTTTCCCAGTATTCTTGTGGGAGTTGCATAAGCCTAACCCACACTTGAGCATGTGTTTGTGCTTGAGCCTTAGGGGTAAAGTCCTTTGTCCAACAAGAAAAACGCATGAATCCAGGTTTTAGATTAACAACACCAAGAGCCCAGATTTGTCGCATTTCCTCAATTGTGCTGAAATTGAACTCAAAGAAGCCTTTACCAAGTGGAATCAAGTTCCAATTGTTCAAATTAGGCCATAAATTGCCGAGTTTAACCTTCAAAGCTTGTGTTGTTAATGGCGGATCTCCTTTGTGCATAGTTAAACGGCCATGGAGATTGCTCCTGCAAGCTGCTAAACCGGACTCATATGCGCAGCTTGAGAAATCTTCACACGCACTGAATCACCCATCACCACCTTAGGAGGGAGCTTAGAAAGGAAAAAATCACTGGAAACCGAACCAGAAAGAGCTTGTGCAAAGGATTTCCTAGATTCCGGTGGCTTCGCCGCCGTGCCCACCGTCGAGTCCAGAGAAGCCATAAATGGCCAAGGACACACCATGGATCAGAAATAAACTGAAAAACTAGGTAAAGATTAGCGGAAGGATAAATCCACCAGAAAGTTGTTGCGAAGAAGAAACTCTCAAGGAAGTAGGGAATAGTGGAGGAAAAAGAGATGTAGTGGTGGAGGATCGAAGTAACCACCGTGGAGCGGAGAGAAAAGCCAATAAAAAGCAAGAAAGACGGTAGCCGGAGCAACACCGGAGCTTCACCGGAGTGTAGTTAGGTCGCCAGAAAAAACGGTTACGGTGCATTTTCAGAGACAGATAATTTCATGGTGTTGGTTCAGTGCTCATTCAATCAGGCTTTGACATCTCAGATGACAAAACTTTGTTGATTCGCCTTGGGCACCAAAAATCTTCAGACCGACTATGATTGAAGTATTAATGGAAGTGAGAAAGTGTTTAATAAAATCAAGGGAGGGAAAATGGAAGTTAAATTTGAACTTGAAAGATTGGTTTTAAGAGCCAAATTTTGTGTTGCCGAATTTACTAAATTACCCAATTTTTTGACTCAAAATCATTTTGATATAAGAAGTTCAAATAGATGTTTCATTTTTAGATTTATGGTAGATGTGGTATGTAAGTGGTTGAATTTAGATGTTTACTTTGTCATGCCAGCAGATTTGATCTAATTATTTATGGTTTTTACTTCCTTCTCCTTAAAAGACATCATTTAAGTAGTTAAGTTGTGACTCGACACTTGTCAAAGTGAAGAAATTCTTTACTTGAAGCAACAAATGTAAACCTTGATGGCATCAGGGCAAATCAACCACAAAAATAACATTGGAAAACTGTTTTTCTTTTAGGGAATAACATTGGAAAACTTAAACTCTAAATAAAACTATATAAATAATATTTGGTGCATTTGAATTGAATTTGCTTGCTAGTGTGTTTTGTTGGACGAGTATTGGGGAAAGGGAAGATATATTATTTTGAAATTTGCGTTATTTGTTTCACTTATTTGGAGGGGAGGGAGCAGAATTTCTCGTAAGCCATTTTTAGCTACCCTCCAAAAGTGGGAGAATATGGAGAGGAGATAATTTTTTTCATACACTTTCCCATTGAACCAAACAGACTTTATCTCTTCAATTGCAATCTCAAGAATAATGTTGTTGAATGATCATGCACCAATAACCATTTGAAAACTAGATTGGAAATGAAAATAAAAATAAAAATAGTGAATAACAACAAACCAAATGTTAAACAGGAAATGCGAGATATGCTGAACAGTTAAGCATGAATCCACATCAAACAGACATTTACAAAATAAACAAACAAATATTGATAATAGATAAAATTAGAACATTACCTCGATCTAAGAAAGAAGGGGATTTGACGAAAAAGTGATGAGAACCCTAAACAACAGCCAATAATTCAAGGAATCGGAGTCAAATGGGTAGTAGCTAAGATGATGCAGAGCAACATATATTTTGAGAAAAAAATGATAAAGAGCTTCATATGAGAAAACCCTAGAACAAAAGGGCATCGACATATGTATTGTGCTGGCACCTGCCATTGGTGTTGAAGGACGGGAGGAGCCGCTTCACTGTAAGAGTGGAAGCCATTGAGAATGGAGCGAAATGGTCGTGGAGATCGGGGAAGAAGATTGTGTATTTTAGTAACATTTGATTTCATGGAAGTTACAAAGAGCGTTATTGATGAGATTCAGTAACAGTCTTGATATGTTGCCACAAAATTGTTAGAAAAAAGTAGATATGTGATGTAACAGTGGCTTATACTGCATTTTCAAATTTCATATTTTTTATGAGCTCTTGTATTCATACACTCTTAACTTTTCAATGTTCATTCAACACTTATTTTTTTTAATTTCTCTCTTCCTATCACATCACTCTCTCTACTCATTGTGTAAATGAGATGTATGAGTGTTTATTGATCATTTTTCTTTTCCCATAAGAAAATAATAGTGGTTAGCGGGGATTAATGTTTGAACATTCTTTATAATTATGTTTCAACATTTCAACTTATAATACGAGACTACACCTTTGGGGACTAGTACCAATTTGTTGATAACTCCTTCATTTGTGATTTTCAGCTTCAATGGCCCTTTCCACTATCTTCTTTATGAATTCATATTCGTACCTAAAAAAGCACAACACCATCTTTACTTCATTCTATTAATCAAATTTTATTTCATACATTAATCTTTACTAAAATCAGATTCTCAGACAATTCAAAAAAACTGCACTAAAACTAAAATCAGAACTTTAACAACACACAATACCTTTAAAATCAGAACTAAAAACTGCACAAGAATATTTTCTCAAATAAAGGATTAGCAAATACTAATACAATCTAAAAGTAATTTATAGTATTTACTAGTACGTACTCATTTTCTTTGATATGGTCTGCTTTCAATAAGGCAACTTCTGACATAGCTGATCTCCATTTTTGCACATTCTCACATTCCTTTCCAAATCTATCTTCATGTGCTTTCATGGCTTTACCATAACTACTTTTTTGATTGCTTAAATCTGACTGTTCTATTTTGTAAAATATTGGCCAAACCAATTGATTATTGGTCTTCTTGCACTCCATTATCTTGACAAGTTCATCAAGACACCATGTGGAATATCCATAATTTTCGGACAAAACAACAATAGAGAGCCTTGATTTTTCAATTGCTTTTAAAAGAGTTTGTGAAATTTGGTTTCCACCCTCCAATCCCTCATCATCCATGAAGATCTTGAATCCCTCTAGACGCAAAGCATGATAGAGGAATCCTGTAAAGGAGTAGCGAGTATCTTCCCCGCAAAAACTTAGAAAAACATCGTAGCGGGGTAGCGATTGTACTGTTAACTCCACAATCTTTTGGATGAGTTCATATTCGAATCTATGAATGCAAAAATCCTTTTAATTAAGAGCGCATTGACAAACATAAACAAAGTCTTATGCAAGAGTTCTAAAGCCTAACAAACAATACGAGTTCTATTGATACGGTGGAGACATACTTAAAAATCACTCAAAAATGTCACTCCTCAGAAATACAACCACATGGTCCTTTTTGTCCTTTCGGTTGAGACCCTATGTATGTTTGACAAAAAACCCATATATATATATGTGTGTGTGTGTGTGTGTGTGTGTGAGTAGAATTTTAAGATGTCAATATTTGTTTAATTTATTCGTACATCATCATCGATCAAATCATAGTCTCAACCAAGAAGACGGGGAAAACCGTGAGCTTCTACTTTTAGAAGGGAGTCTTTTATCTTTGTAAAGTATCTTTTAGAAGTATTAGTTTACCATTGACCACCTATCAAAGTGATCCACATAAAATTTACCAAAAATAAACACCAACTCAGCTAGCCTACTATAGAATAGAATAGAATAATACATACTTAGTTCCGTAATTCCATCCAGCAATAGAGGTGACTTGAGACAAAGCTCGCTCCCATTCCCACATCCGGCGAGGGTAGTCTTTAAACCTTTCTCGGAACTTCAATATGGCTTTGCTACTACTACCATACTTACATCTCTGAAGCTTTACATCCGAGGAATGCACTTCGTAAAAGATTGGCCAAACAAGCTGGTTTTTCATCTTCATACACTGAAGGATGATCACAAGTTCGTTGAGGCAACGTGTGGAGGTTGCATAGTTTTTTGAGAGAACGACAATTGAAATCCTTGATTCCTGAATTGCCTTGAGAATAGAAGGTGAAAGTTCAAGTTCCTCATCATCATTTTGAATTTGATGTGGGAAAAAGAAGGTCTTGATTTTCTTGTTCCGCAAAGCATGATAGAGATTACCTGTGAAGGTACAGTAAGTGTCCTCCCCTCTAAAACTCAAAAAAACATCGTACTTGTAGCTGCCATCAACCTCTTCATTCATCATGGCCATGATCAAAGGAATAGGTTATAGCTTCTCTTTAGTTTTTCAATTACTGAAAGGCTCTAATGAACACAAACATAGTGTATAGTATTTTTGAGATTCTACACATGTTGTGTTTGAATACTACACTTTTCAGCTATGCCAAAACTCAAACATTAACAATGGACAATATTGTCAGAAACATATATCTTGTTAGTAGAGAATCCACACGGTTTATTGTCGACTCCTCTTTAATCCTTCCGTCGTTTTACTAGTAGTATAATTTTATCTATATCCAGAGAAAATTAAGAATTATTTGAATTACATGATGATTCATGAAAGTGTATTTATTTTTTATAAATGGGAATAAGTCAACACAAGCCCAATTGTTGTTCTTAATTAGAATAACAAATCCAATTAGCAATAAAAAAAAGTTGCAAGTTGTGAGACAATTGCGGATCACTTTCATTTGGGGAATAAAAAGAAACTATAATTATTGATTCAATTCCAATTGGACTTACAAAACTGTAACCCATTTTTACTTCAGGTTTTTTTATTGTAAAATTTCGAAGTTTTTACTGAACTTGTCCCTAAAGCAATGTGAAAATTGCTTTTATGTAGAAAAGTTCATAATAAGACAAGTAAAGTTCTAAAAAGTCTTCAACGGTAGTTGACTACCGTTCTACCAATCGGCAGTTAATTGCCGTTGGTGCCAACGACAGTTAAATGCCGTTGAGTACAACGGTAGTTAACTATCGCTGCGTGTTCGGCTCAATTTTCAGCAGCTCTCCTTCCATTTTTCATTTGCAAATTTTTTCATAACCAAATTCTTTCATACTTATTCATCCAATTTTATCATCCTTAACATGATAAACAAAGTTTTTCATCCAATTGCAAATTCATGAATATAAAATGTACGAAATAATATTTAACAAGATAAAATTAAAACGCAAGAAATAATATAAAACGTACGTACGTAAATGTCATAGAAATATCACAAGGTATGGATAATGTCATAATAATACATCACCATAATCACAGTCAAAAAGTACATCAAAAAAAGTCTAATGATAATCAACCATGCTGCCTACGATGCCTCTGCCCCTATGCTGCCTGACAATCTGATACGTAAGGGCAGGGCGACCAATACTGCCAATCCAGACCATCTCCTGCAGCAACTCCTCTCTAGTCATCTCGTCGCTCCTGGCCACAACATTATCAGCTATCTACACCACATCCCTGATGATCGTCAGTGTGTCAGGCAGCTCTCTGGCATGCTCCTTCTCTATGATCTGCTCCACATTCGCCGGCCTGAGTGGAGATCCTTCATCAAGTGGGAGAATACGAGGGTGAGAGACTTTAGCATACCAAGCCATGTAGCCAGGGTCATGATGTCATGCTCTCTGACACCTATGTACCCAATAAGGGTAGAACCACGCACCGAGGTCTAGCAACACAGTAGCCATCATCTCTGTAGGCATCTGAGCGACAGTTAACAGATGTCTGGGGATGTCCTGTACAAAGACAAACTGCCTCTTTACCCGCTCAGGCAAATGACGGTACACCCTCTCTTTCCCGCACATCAGTCATCCCGAGTAAGTGCACATAAGCTGAAAAGGGCGCACTGCTCTGTGATCACCATAAGTAGAAAACCTCACGTCATCCACCTCTAAGTGATCCAGCCGTAAGCGGTAATGTTGCACAACTGTATGCCCTCTGCTAGTAAGCCATCTCCCCGCACATTGTCTCTCATTTTTCCACTTCGTGTTAGGCTTCCTTGAATACGGACCTAGCAAATGCTCCAAAATCCATCCCTACAACAAATAAATAATACACAAAAATAAGTATTGGAGTTAAATATTAAATAAATATAATACATTATAAAAACTTCACAAAAATATTTAAATAACATCCTAAATAAATGTAGTCGAACATAGGAAAAAAAAAATCTAACATGATGATAAAAATTATAAAATAAATTCATAAATAAATGAAGATAAATATTAAAATATTACCATAAGAAGGGTCGTACAACCAACCATCGTTCTGTTATTCAGAAGAACAGAATCATCCAGATAATCGTACAGGTAAGCTAAGGTCATCCCTCCCCATGACAACTTCCCAATCGCCTGCAAGTCCGCCATACAATCAAGATATATCTAGTCGATGTGTCTGTTCATTTTGTTAGTGAACAACGCACTACCGACAAGATATAGAAGAAAACTCCTCACACACCAAATCCTCCTCCTATCTCTCTCCAGCATCTCCTCCCTCAATTGTGGGTCCTCCAGCCGTCTAGCCTCTGTCAGGTGCTTCATAAAGCCGCTTCAGTGTGGGATAACTAATATGAGCACCATACTCAGTCTTTGCCTCAGCACGAGCAACAGCATCTGACATGCCTAACAACCTAGCCATCAAATCCATCCCACGATCCCGATCCACTATCGCGTCATGGTCCAGCATGCGGCCCTGAATAGGAAGGTGGAGGAGATTATAGACATCATCCAAAGTGATCGTCATCTCCCCCACAGGTAGATGAAAATTGTTGTTCTCCGTGTGCCACCTCCCGCACAAAGCACGTACCATGGCATGGGTCACAGTCGAAAACCCGTTGTATAACAAATCATGTAAGCCATACGCCTCCACAGGATCCCAAAACCACTTCAAACCCTTCTCCGACTTAGAAAGATCTCTCACCTTTCTCCTTGCGTTTATACACTTGTACTCCCCATCATACAACATCTGAAAATCAAAAGAATTAAGACTTTGTCACTACAAATTTTAAAGAATCATTTAAATCATTTAAACAGTTACGCAAAATTCTTTAAAAAATTTAAACACTTACGCTACATTCTTTAAAAAATTTAAACACTTACGCAACATTCTTTAAAAAATTTAAACACTTACGCTACATTCTTTTAAGAATTTAAACACTTACGCAAGCATCATTTAAATAATTTAAACAGTTAAGCAACATTCTTTAAAAAAATTAAACACTTACGCTATATTCTTTAAAAATTTAAACACTTACGCTACATTCTTTAAAAAATTTAAACACGTAGGCAACATTCTTTAAAAAATTTAAACACTTACGCTACATTCTTTTAAGAATTTAAACACTTATGCAAGCATCATTTAAATAATTTAAACAGTTACGCAACATTCTTTAAAAAATTTAAACACTTACGCTATATTCTTTAAAAAATTTTAAACACTTATGCTACATTCTTTAAAAAATTTAAACACTTATGCTACATTCTTTAAAAAATTTAAACACTTACGCTACATTCTTTTAAGAATTTAAACACTTACGCAAGCATCATTTAAATAATTTAAACACTTACGCTACATTCTTTAAAAAATTTAAACACTTACACTACATTTTCTAAAAAATTTAAACACTTATGCTACATTCTTTTAAGAATTTAAACACTTACGCAAACATCATTTAAATAATTTAAACAGTTACGCAACATTCTTTAAAAAATTTAAACACTTACGCTACATTCTTTAAAAAATTTAAACACTTACGCTACATTCTTTAAAAAATTTAAACACTTACGAAACATTCTTTAAAAAATTTAAACACTTACCTACATTTCTTTAAGAATTTAAACACTTACGCAAGCATCATTTAAATAATTTAAACAGTTACGCAACATTCTTTAAAAAATTTAAACACTTACGCGACATTCTTTAAAAAAATTAAACACTTATGCTACATTCTTTAAAAAATTTAAACACTTACACTACATTCTTTAAATAGTTTAGCCTTTATTTTAATTTCTAAGCACGATTTAATGGAAATCATGTCTTAAATAGTGCTTTATCTGATTGACAGAAACGTGTGTATAATGGAAGATTGGATCCTTGTGGCATCGTCCATATAAGAATTCTGCTCTTTACCCAATCAGATTTGCTCATTCCTAAAGTAAATGTCCAAAATGCCTTTACGTGACTTAAGTCACGCTAGTGTATTTTTTATGTGAGTTAAGTCACGCAGCGTGACTTAACTCACGCACGTTATAGCTCAGCGTATGTTAACTCGCGCTAGTTGGCCGGTGGTTACAGCTTAAGAACACACGTTTTTTGGATGGTGGTTAATGCATTTTAATGTTTTTTACACTTTTTTTTAAAAAAGCTTTTTCACGTTTTTTGACCTCATTAAGTGTTATGCTACCTTAAACCACCTATAAATACCCTCACAAACTTCCTCTTTTCTTCACATTATCTCATCTCACTCTCTCCCCCTTTTTCTCTTCTTCTTTTTTGTTTCTATAGTCTCTAGGCTCTTTATACCCCTTTAGGTATATACCAGTGGCTTTTGGGGGAAGTAGTGGTTTGCCGGGTTGGGGAAAAGGGCATCATCCCTTGAGGTAAAATTAGGTTTGCTTCCTTTTACTACCAAAATCTTTTTACCGTGGGTAAAAATAATCATCATGGGGTATAAAAGAACCAAATTTAAATTTACCTCAAGGGATCTTGATGTCTTTTTCTGCAATGAGGTAAATTCAAACTGGCCAAACAACAGTTATCGAGTGTTCACCCGGAAGTTTTATTGTTTCATTCAAAAGATTAAATTTTTGTTAGGCTTGGTTTAAATGATGATATTCAAGTGTCAAAAGAATAAGGTCCATTCCTTGACACTTCAATACCTTCATTTAAACCAGCCTAACAATAATTTAATCTTCCGGGTGAATGCTTGTTAACTGTCGTTTGGCAAGTTTGAACTACCTCATTCAAGGCATCGAACCTTCAACCTCTGAGGTTCTCCGCCGTTGAATTTTGCATGAACGTCGATCCACCCGGCCATTGCTTCAAATCTACACAATAAGAAATTAAACACAATCAATGAAAAACTCATTCAAACATTTCATCAAACACTTGGAATGCAAATTATACATAAACCCTAAAAATGATAACTACAACATAAACATGCAAACATCTAAATAATTAAGGAATATTACTCATTTGCATGTACCATTGTATCATATCTTGCACAAAAAAAAAATTTAAACTAACCCTAAATCTAAAAAAATCTAATCTAAGTGTAAAAAATCTAACATAATCATACAAACATCTAAACATCATAACAATTAAGCACTATAAGTCATTTGCATGTAACATTCTATCATTTCTTGCAAAAAAAATTAAAATTTTAACAAAACACTAAACCTAAAAAATTCTAGATTAAGTGAAA
>Ga0315914_1004420_pt1 | contig 21060 bp, 20 predicted proteins | sample MpolenodulesMG_FD_203920 | JGI IMG/M metagenome (GOLD analysis project Ga0315914, IMG submission 203920) | Medicago polymorpha root nodule microbial communities from Los Angeles, California, United States - elongated nodules | ecosystem: Host-associated > Plants > Roots > Nodule | place: USA...
GAAACTTATTTTCTCATAAAATCAACAAAATTACTCATTTTTTTCGAACCGTGCACGGTTCAAATGAAACACTTATAATGAGACAGAGAGAATACATTGTTAGAGTCACGTTAGAAAACTTTTTGTGGGATTATAATCTATTTTCAACTGTTATCTCCACTGGTTTTTGTTGCTTTATATGCAGATAGATAGTCTATTTTGTTTTTCTCCTTTTTAACTATTATCTCCACAGTTTCCTTATCTTCCGAGATTTGTTAACTTAGTTTCTTTTGCATCATGTACAAGCATACATGTGGTGGAAGCAATGTTACAGATTAAAGTCATGAACATCTTTCAATTCAAGATAAACAAGCTTTGAAATGTTAGTGAAGTAGTGAGCCAGTAGACATATAAAATTGTTCCCAGTTAGAATTATTCTATGTTTGGATGTGCAGATGTGAACATTTTATCGCGTCCATATGTTGTTTCCAACGTGAATTTTATACGTTTGAGAAAGGAAGAAGAAGAGTTTGTATCAGTTTGTAAGCGCGTAGGCTTTTTCCTCATTAAAAATTGTTTTTTCCAAACCTTTTAATCACAACCATTGATTTTATTTTTTCCACATGTCACACAACTATGACTTGAAATGGAATAAATTGAGGAAAGATTGACTCGTAATTTTGGTGGAGCAAAGATTGACTCGTAATTTTGGTGATGTCTCAAACTCTGTTTATGGGAATATTTAAGATTAGATGATTCTATTTTCATTTATATACCAAAATAGTTATTCTATTTTCTTGTTCTTATTTTAAGTGAATCATATAGATGATGTCAGGGTTTTGAATTGCAATGAAATTTTTTGAGATTTCATTATTAAATGGTGACTTTTTTGTCATATATTAATTAATTTTATATTTATTTTTTATAGATGAATTATTTTTCCCGCACTGTGGATATGTTACTTTTACTTTTGATGGAACTAAACGAAATAAGTCGCCATTTTATTTATTTTAATTTACTTTTTGAATAATCAGCTTTAAGCAAACCTGATTATTTCCTAACCCTAGTTATTTAGAGTTAGAGTTGTAACTGATTAGGCTTGATGAGTGATTCACTGTTTTGAGATTGAAGCATATTAGAATGTCCCTTTTATCTCCTAGCCTCTCAAGATGAGTGATTCTTTCTCTTAGTGATATTAACGTTTTTACTTTGCTTCTGTTGGATGGAGGATCTGTAATGTTGCTTACTTTCATGTTTGGCGAACTGATATATTTGAGAATTGACACATGACTTTGGCAGGACCAAGGAGAAAATATGTTATGAATCTTTTGTTTTTAAATGCTATTCCATGGGAAGTTTTTGTGCGTTTTTGGTTGGTTTAGGATTAGTCATAGATTGTTTTTATGGATTCAATTTCATCATAGCTTTGGATGGTTCTTCTCTCAGAATTATCTTGTAAAGTAGATACATATCTAAATGCTAGAAAGCTCTTTGATAGTAGTGCTATTTTTTGTGTCATGACTTTTCCTAAATTTTCTTTGCATATTGTCTTTCCTCCAAGAAACATTTTGGTTTCATCTAACAGAAAATTTAATTGCACAATCAGTCTCTTTGATACAGTATAGACATTGAGTTGTTCATTTTAGTTGTCATAATGCCATGATATGATGCAACTACAAATTACCTATGTCTATTCATTTGGCATTTAACTCGCTCCTGAAGCCAGTAATACCAATACACATTGGACTTATTATAGTTGAATTTTTTTTTTGGAGAGATTATTATAGTTGAATATAGTTTTTATCCAATTAAATATTTGATTATTTTATTTTATTTTATTTTAGTTCATTATTAATTTGTTTATTTGCCTTTGGTCTCTTTTTATCTCACGTTTTATTCTCCGACCAGTCCATTAAATTATTAATTTTCATCTCTTTGTTGTATTTCAATTAGGGCTGAGCAGAAACATGGGACCCGCCCTTAACCCGGTAAACCCAACAATGAAGAAAAAGTTTGGGCATAGCCGGAGCTATTTCATTATCCTTTATCAATTTAATTCATTTTTATATTAATCTTTATGAGTATCTCTCTAATAAATGGAACTATGTTTACTTTCTTGCTAATCATTATCACCTTCTCTATGATTTTGTGATCCATAATAGATATGTCGAATGAATCAAGCAAACCTTAGACAACATAGAACACTCACGTCTTTATTATTAATAACAAGTATTATTCTTGAAAAATACTATTTAACATAGACCAATACTACATCTCATATTTAGTGACAATGAGTAATTATTAAAATTTATGTATGTGGTTGGTTCGATTCAATCCAAAATTGCATGATTGATTTTCACCAAGGAAAATAAAAAAAATCCAATAAAATTTAATATTGTGTGACATTTTTATTTTAGATTGTTTGATATTTATGATAAGTCTAGATTGCAATGGAATCAAAGATTGAAAAATTCGAATTTTGTAGCTCCAGATCTGGAATGTTATTATTCTTCAATAGATAGATCAATGAATGAAAAAAGAGGAATAATTTGGGGAAGTGGAAATATGATGAACAGTGGCTTAGATCTATGTGGAGAGAAGAAGAGATCGTGTTTGAAAACTCTAGAGAGAAGAAGCAACCGTGTTTTTCGGTCAAAAAAATATTGTGTTTTCAATTTATTTTTTTTAAATGGATACAATTTTTTTTATTTTTTTTTGGATTTAGTGAAATTCGGTTGGGTCAGTTTTTATACAAATTGGATTGGACTTTTCAGTTTTGGTCACTGAATTTTGTAAAGGAAGTTTTACCCCACACCCCTACACTTATACCTTGACTTGAACATTTAACTCAAACTCTCCAATTTACCCTTTTATATAAAATAAAACTCATCACTTTCATCTGTTCCATACCTTTCCGGTAACGTTTGTTCCACGCCATTTTCGGAAACGTTATGAGAAAATACAAAGAGTAAATGCGTTACTGGAATCGTTTGTTGCTACAGGAATCCTTTATTTCTGATAAACGTTCTGATTTTGTTTTTCTCTTACTGGAATTGATTATTGCTTGTTACTGTTACCAGAATCATATTGAGTTGCTCGTTTCGGTGGGTGATTTTGGTCCCAAAATTGAAATCGTTGATTGAAGCTTTCTGGGTTTGCCATGGTTACCATAAAACACAAGAGAAGCATTCTGGTTAAAGATTGCTTCCCGAAAAACGCAGGCAAAACGTCTTGGTTGACTGCAGCTCAGAAATCGCAAAAGTTGTTCTCAAAAAGTTTCTTAATGAATTTTTTTTCAAGCTGTAATTTTTATTTTTTTATTCTTTGTTTTTCGAATTGTATGTGCATATGAGTATATTGTGTTCTTAGTAGATAACTACAACAAAATCTATTTTAGTATGAAGCTATGTGCATAAGAATATATTTTAGACTATGAACTCAACAAGGAAAAGCATTGTCCGGAAACGTAAAAATGATTGTTCCGAAAATTTGGTTGAATTTAAATCCTTTTATTATGATTTCTGGAAGAAAAAGTTAATACAAATCAGAAATGTTTAAAGTGGATTTAGGGGAAATACATATATGGAATGATATGTAGGGTGAACTCGTAATTGACAAATGTTGAAAGTGGAGGTGAAAAAGGACAAAGTTGGAATTTTTAAGGATTTGTAGGGGTGAGAGTATGTATGCAGGGGTATAGGGTAAAATTTCCTTTTGTAAAATTTCAATTTTGACCTCCATACATCAATTTGATTTCGACCTCCATTATCATTTAACAGTTCGATTTCACATTCTTGTTTTAGTTTATGCCTGTGTTTTTGTTGAATTTGTGTTCACCATGAGTTGTGCTTTCCATTGGAGACCTTTGTTTTCGTTTGAGCTGGTTCAAGTTGAAACCCTAAAAGCCATTTTCATTTCTCTTTCTTTATGTATTTCCTCCCCCTTTCATTTCTTTCTTTCTTTCTACATCTTTTCTTTTTAATTTATTATTTTTAATTAAATAATAATAGTAATATAAAAACTATTTTAAAATCGATAATTTGATTTTATTTATTTTAATTATGAAAATTTGTCTTTTGTGTGTGCATGTGGCGTGACATAACCGATCCACGTGGTACATCGTTAGTTTTAACAATTTTTTAACGTAAAGTTAACAATTTTACAAAGTGCAGATACTTGAGCCAAACAAAAAAGCGCAGTGACCAAAGTCAAAAAATGGTAAAAGTGCAGGGATCGATGCCATATTTAAGCCATTTTATTTTTATTTAGACCTAATTCCAACAACAACAACAAAACCAAATAAAAACACATAAATTTATTTTTGAAATAAATAACAAAAAAAAAATGACATTCCATAGAAGATTTTATTGAGTTGTTATGAGTACGCGGTGATATAAATTTAATTGGTGTTTATCTTATGTTGCAGTTTGATATGGTTTGATTCGATCGATGAAATAAAAACTGCAAACCATTCCAAACCGTGCGGTTTAGTCAATAAATAGTCCGAATACATCCAAACCAAATCATTTTTTTTTGGGTTTTGATCTGGACTAATTTGATTTGCGGGTTTTTTTTTTATCAAATTGGTCCAGTTTTAAATACCTCGTTCAATAACCGGACCAAGAAAAAATAGTACTCCCTCCGTTTTCAAATGAGTGTCATTTTAGCAAAAAAAAATTGTTTCAAAATGAATGTCACTTTCAATTTCTATTGCATTAATAACTTTTTCTTTTGCCTTTTATATGTGTTTAGTCCCTACAAACATGAGTCATTTAAAATTTGGTCCCTGAATTTGCTAATCCTTGTTTTTTGCCAATGCAAATTTTAATTATTTGAGCAGATGTGTTTTATAAAATGACAATGTTATTGTGTTTTAAAATTGAGGTGGAAGGTAGGTAGGAAATAAAATTACTCTTTTATGAGTTGTTGGTGTTCCTCCATTAACAAATGATGTGCGAGAATTGAGAGGGAAAAAGAATGTGATGAGTTTTTGGTTGGTTGTTCCTCCATATGCATTGTTTAAAGGAAGAAGAAGAATGATGAGGGTATTTTTGTCCATTTTCATGCCATTTTGATAATCTGATGACGTGTCAGTCATTAAGTGGGTTAAATGACGAAATTTTAAATGATTAAACTTTGCAAGGGTAATTTGCCAAGATTAACCAATTTTTAAATGACTCATAATTACAGGGACGAAACACATATTAAAGCCTAAAAAAAAGATAAATAAATATCATAACAACTTGACGGTAACAAAATCACATACTTATCAACCTACACTCTTTCCTTGAGGTATTCTTCCATGGTCACAAGATCAAATCAATAATGTTTGGACACACACATACTTAATATTCAATCATCTTTTTATCAATTTATTATTTATTATTAAAAAAATACTTTTTTATGTGTGTGACAAAACACTTTTTATTTGATCATGTGACCTTATTAGAATTTCTCCTATTTCCAATTAAACACCACCGCATCATAGATTTTCCCACCAATCAAAAAACCCCAAATTTGCAAACTTATTCCAAATCCCAACGCACTATTTCATCCTTATCCCTGATTTTTCTCTCCTCAAAACCCCAAAATACCGTTTTCCCAACATTTTTCTCTCCCCAAACTACCCTCCACCAGATAAATCTTCTGATGAAAGCTTCCCCAAATTCATTACAAAATTCACCCGCGTAGTTTCCAATTTCCTTCTTCTCCCGCACACTTTTTCAAATTCACCCGCTCCTATTTTCACTCAGAAATCATTATTTAAAACCCTTCACCCCTTCATTCTTACTCACAACATTTCAACCTATCAAATAATCACTTTTTTCTTTCAATTTCAATTTCCGAAACCAAACATGCCTGCTTTTCCAGAAGAACCCCTTCTTGCCCCAAACCCAGACAGATTCTGCATGTTCCCAATCCAATACCCAAATATCTGGGAAATGTACAAAAAAGCCGAAGCCTCTTTCTGGACCGCCGAAGAAGTCGATCTTTCCTCCGATCTCAAACACTGGCAAGCCCTAACTGACGGCGAACGTCACTTCATCTCTCACGTGCTCGCCTTCTTCGCCGCCTCTGACGGCATCGTCCTCGAAAATCTCGCCGGTAGATTTATGAAAGAAATCCAAGTCTCCGAAGCACGTGCCTTCTACGGTTTCCAGATTGCAATTGAAAACATCCACTCTGAGATGTATTCTCTTCTCCTTGAAACATATATAAGTGATTCTGTTGAAAAGAATCGCTTATTTCACGCAATTGAAACTATTCCATGTATCGCGAAAAAAGCTGATTGGGCGATGAAATGGATTGATTCAAGCGATTCTTTTGCAGAAAGAATCGTTGCATTTGCTTGTGTTGAAGGAATCTTTTTCTCCGGAAGCTTCTGTGCGATTTTCTGGTTGAAAAAACGCGGTTTAATGCCGGGATTAACCTTCTCAAACGAGCTTATTTCACGCGATGAAGGATTACACTGTGATTTCGCTTGTTTGTTATACTCACTTCTACGCAAGAAGCTAAGTTCAGAGCGCGTGAAGGAAATTGTTTGTGATGCTGTTGAAATCGAAAGGGAGTTTGTGTGTGACGCGCTTCCTTGCGCGTTGGTGGGGATGAATGGGGGTTTGATGAGTACGTATATTGAGTTTGTTGCTGATAGGTTATTGGGTGAGCTTGGTTGTGAAAAGGTTTACAATGTTCAGAATCCGTTTGATTGGATGGAATTGATTTCGCTTCAGGGGAAAACCAATTTTTTTGAGAAGCGCGTTGGGGAGTATCAGAAAGCTTCTGTTATGAATAGCTTGAATGGTAATGGTGCTGCTGATTTTTGCTTCAAGTTGGATGAAGATTTTTAGATCAAGAAAGAAATTAGGGTTATGATTATCTAGTATTTTTATTATATTTTAATTTCTGAATCTTGTTTAATTAATAATTTCGGGTTATTTTATGTAACCATTTTATGCATTCGTAGGTTTTTATTTTTTTATAATCATGGTCAATGTATAAATGCAGTTTCAATGTTTAATGAAATTTTGTTCTTGTGCTTAAATAATTGATGTTAATTCTTTTTATTTTTTGATTGTGTGATTGAATAATTTTTTAATTATATGTAATTTGACTGAATTTGTTCTTGATCATTAGTTAATTTGATTGAATGAAATTGATTAAATTCAATTTCTTTTGCTTTGGTTAATTTTGTGAAAAGGGTATAGTAGGTTATAAAAAATGATATATATAAGATTCTTTTACACCTCGTTTGGCAGTGAGAATGGTGTTCTTTTTGTGAATTGTTAATGGCTTCTGAAACTCAAAGCATTGGAATGTTAACTAGGGAGAAGCTTTTTCATCTTTTTGAGCGATTCAGTGTTCTTACTTCACAACCTGGCACCCAAATTTTGTTTCACAGTTTCTTTATCTTTTTCTATTTTGAATAATTGATTTTTACCCTTTTTGAATTAAGTTGTAATATGATTTCTTGTGTGGTATTTGAAGATGTGAAGAAAAGGATTGTGGATGCTGTTTTGGATAAGCAAGTGAATTTCTTTTGGGTATTTTGTCTTGGGGGTTTATTTATGTTCTTCCTATTTTCTGTGCTCTTCTGTTGATATCTTAATTGGGTATAGATTTAATTGGACAGTTCATCTTTAATGTTAGGTGAAATTGCTATTTGGGTCAGTAATATATTCCAGTTTCCAGAAAGATTCTTCATTTGGGTCAAAAATACGCATGTATGATATAACTGGCTTGGATTCATTAACTTGTGACAGCTGAGCTGAGTAACTAGAACATTCTGTGTGTTTCCAGATCTAAGTCTCTAATAGACCAGACAGGGCATAGTGTTAAGTGTTTGTTTAGTCACAAACATTTTAAGTTTTTATTTTCTAAAATGTGTCCATTTTAAATTGCTAATAATGAGATGGAAGACTCTTATGTAGTGAATAATTGTGAAAATACCAAACATGGAAAAGAATAGCTTTGGCTAGCATCTGTGTTCGGTTGGCTGTAGTTTTACGGGACTATTTGAATGCTTTTTTTGACAAGTCTATTTAAATGTCAGGTATCAGATAAATGTGCAAGTCGGTTTCACATTATACTTTATGTTATGAAAGTCCTTTTGTAACGTGTGTTGTCATTTCGATGAGTAGGAAGCTGTTGCTGTGACCACTGCAATACAGAAAGAAATATTTTTGGAGATGGGTGTTGGTATGTTTTTTGTATTGAAATATATATGTTATTGGCTGGGGTTTGGAGTATTGGTGCTTTGTTTTTCGTATAATTTATCCGTGTAGAGTTACGATATTATTTGTTTAATTTCAACATAGCTGCCTGCTCTGCTTGTCTCACAATGCATTGTTTCCTGAAAATTCATCTCTACACGTGTGCGTGTGTGTGTGTCTAGTATTAGCTTTCTAAAATGCATGCTTGATAATGTCTTTGGTTAATGAAAAGTTCCAATAAAATTACATATTTTGTATATAATTAACAGGGAAAAATTGAAAAGGGAAAAATTGAAAAGATATGTTAGAAGATGAACACTTGGTTTATTCAATTGACAGAATACTTTGAATCTTTGCATCTAAACTTTTAGTTCTGAATTCTTGTATTTTACATCATAGGCCAGGTCTATTTATAGGCCAGTTAAGCTGCACACATGCTTCAACAACCTGTAACTAACTTGACCAGTTAGTTACATGGTTTTTTGTAAGCTATGTCTAGTCTACACTACTAATGTACTGTAACTAACTGATCAAGTCAGTGGAGTAGGCTTGATTAATATAATTCCAAACTGTAGGAGTGTTGACTTTAGCAAGTTGACACGGCTGATTGGCTTATTAAATATTCTACTGAATTTCCAATTCATGTAGCTAGATTTCTAAACCTTCGGCTGCGCTCTGTGGCCATCACCCAATAGGTAGGAATGTTCTCTATTGGTATGCTGAGATCTCTCACCACCTGCTGAGAAATAAAGTTGTGGGTTGCTCCACTAGTCCACTGTCAATTAGGATTGTCACCACACTTTTCAGAAAAGTACCCCAAAGCTTGAGTTCTCTCTTTGGAGTAAGCCTTACCATGCTTTGAATGTCTAACTGCACCATTCTCCCATTCAAAGAACCCGTGAGTCTATTTTTCTCTTGCTCCCCCCTTCCACTCCCTCTAATTCCTTCACAATCATCACCTTGAAATGTTGTTTTACAAACATGTGTCGGTGTGAATTTTTTATCACAAGTGAAGTAGAGTTCCTCCTTCTCTCCCAATATTTTCCTTCTGAAATAGATCAAATCCTCTCCCCCTTGTTCTTATCAGTCACTTCTTCATTACTGATTCTATTGACAGAATTTGTTGCCCGACCAATGCCGGTAGCTTGGTTGCTGAGAGTTCCTTCACATCTCTGTGTAGATCTTCCTGGTTCTTGGTTGCTAAAACTCATTACTCCTGTGCTCCGTTCTGCCTGCTCTAATAGGATTCTTCTAGGTAAGACTATTCTAACAGGATATCTGTGGGGGTAATGTTGATACTTGATATTGATATATGAACAAATCTGTTTTACATTTCTTTTCCTGTATTTTACATTTATTTTCTCTCTCTATTTTAGTTTAGGATAGCTGTGGGGTAACTTGGGGCATTTTGATACTCAGATTGTTATATGCAGAATCTATGTTATTATCTAATCAAACTTTATAGTAATTTATTTTGGCGACCAAGGCAATGGGTTTGCGGTTTCTTTCTTTTTACTACCATATAATTTTCTTTAGGATATCTTGTATTTAATATGTCTATTTATATATATATTTTTCCATTATTTGTTTATACAACAGACCCAGGATTTGGTATTTCTTGTCTTGGAAAAATCAGCACTGTATACGAGAATGACCAAGATTTGGTGATTCAATTCTATAAATTCCTTGCCAAGTAAGTTCTCTCTATCTTTATGTGTAGCATTAACTCATTTTTATCCTGTTAACATTTTCTCTTCAATTCTTTGAGCAATTCATGAAAGTACATACCATGCCAATATATTTTCTAGCTTTGAGTGGAAAAACGATAGGCAATTACTCACTAAGGTTTTTGTTTGGTAGAAGTTAAATAAGAAGCAGGGAATCATCTCCCTAAGCAAGTATGACTAAAGGAGTGTCTAGGTCTCTCAAAGAGTCCAGCACACCTGTTTTTTTCTTCTGTTCTGTTGAGTGGAAATGGGGAAGAGGACTAAATTTCCGCGCAAATTTACGTCTTTTATTGACATCACAGTTGGAGCTTCTTAATGTTTAGGCTACAAATAAGGGACAACACTTTCATTCTTTGAAGCCAAAGAATCCTCATATTGGTTGGAATAAGTTTAATGGTTTTTTTTTTCATGCTGGAGGGCTTTGGAAGATTGTCGTGCATAGTTATGCTTATGTTTTATTTATTCTAGTATTCTGGACCAGTTTGTGTTCTAAACAACTTATCTGGAGTTTTTTTTTCTTCCACAAAAAGTCAATCTAAGGAGAAAGAACCTGAATCTTTCGAAGTTATCTATACTCTCTTTTCTCATTCTACACAAAAAAGGATTATTACTATTAGCAAACAGTTTTTTAATGCAAAAAGGGCCTTATACTAAAAATTATGAAATGTCAGAGAAGAGATGGCCTGCGATGAAGCAGAACTTGGAGAAGAAGAATTTGCAGAAAAAATGCGCCACCAACAAAACTTACAGGAACATGTAAGATTTTCAACTTTATGTTGAACTTTTCTGTACTTACACGTGTACACTAGATAGAGATGCTGCCACAAAATTGTCACTAATATCGAGAGAGTAAATCTTCACAGCAACTAGAGATGCTGAAGCAACTAGAGAGTAAATTTAACTTTTGTCACAATATCTCTGATGAAATGCTCTACTCTATTGCACGGGAAGGTCTACCTTTGACGAGGCTTGTCCTCAAATATTGCTTTGGCCATAGCTATGCTGGAATCTTTTGTTTGTTATCCAAGTGTGGAGGTTTGCAACATTTGGATCTTCAACGTGCTGGTTTTTTGAATGCACTATGTTGATAAGTTGTCTTTGTTTCTTGGTGATTTAGTGTCTATAAACCTTAGTGAATGTATGGAGCTCACATATTCAACCTTGTTTACACTCGTTAGGAATTGTCCTTCACTTAGTGAGATCAAAATGGAAAATATTGGGAGTAAGAGTGTAGAGAATTCTGATTCTTTGCCGGATTTTGGTGTATTCCCTCAATTAAAGCATCTCTACTTGGCTGAGAATTCATGGTTAAGCGATGAAAACATCATAATGTTTGCTTCCATTTTTCCCAATTTGCAGCTGCTTGATTTGAACTCATGCAATCACATATCGGAAGGCATTTGTCAAGTTTTAAAGAGGTGTTCTAATATTAGGCATTTAAACTTAGCCCACTGTTCAAGAGTGAATCTACTTGGAGTGAACTTTGTAGTTCCCAAGCTGGAGGTGTTGAAGTTGTCAGATACAAAGGTTGATAATGAAACACTCTATGTGATCTCAAAGAACTGCTGTGGACTTTTGGAATTATTTGTGGACGGTTGTAATGATGTCACAGAGAAAGGAGTGAAACATGTGAAAGAAAACTGCTCACAACTGAGAGAACATGGATAAGTTCTTCACCCTGAAAGTGTTCTGCCGAAAGTTTGAACTCTGTAAGTTGTTTGTGTTTTAAGATTTAGTTCTATGAGAAATGAATACTTTAAAATGTCAACTTACATATGAGCATCTACTCATCAATTTGTGCATGATAATTCCCTAAATATATTAGTGTAATATTTTTATATAATGTAAGTGTTGTTAAATGGCGGCACCATGGTGGATTTTTAGCAACAGCCATTGGCAATTTTTGAAGGAATGCCGGTGCCTCCATGCTGGCACGCCGCAATTGTGTGTTTATATGGCAGACTTTTAGCTCTCTGCCATCAACAACACTTGGGTGTTATATGCAGTTTTAAATTGTTTTGTTTTTCTTCTCTTTGCCTTGAATTGCATAAGTGACGACTCGTTAGCTGCATGAGCTTTACACTTTTTCCAATGTTATTTGATGTTAGGTAGTTTGTGTGTGCTAGCTTTGATTTGCTAAATCTGCTTAATATATTTCCCTGAATTGGTTGTCCTCCATGAACTGATATTGAAAGCAATTCTAGACTGTTTAATTCTAGCCTGCAACACTTTTTCTGCGCAGCTCTTAAGTTTATGAAGTTACCAAGTGAATATAACAAAAATAATGTATTTTGCTTAGCTTGAAATAACATACATGTGAGCATATAGGCAGTCTTCCAGAGTTATTATTATTATTATTATTATTTGCCTTGATAACTGAAAATTAAAGTATCTTGGGGTGTGATTAGAATTCTACATTCAATTCAAATAGATGTGAAACAAAGATGTTTCCATGTTGAACATTTAGCTTTTTATGGACATTGTTCTGATGGGGAAATCACTGCAATCACATGTGGAGTGATACGGGGTTAACTAGAATTAAGATTCCTCAGTTGCACTGCCTTCACTTTCAATTTTGGCAATTATAGATTTTGAAATGCTCCTCTGTTGTCACTGTAAAGGGCTGGTTTTTGAGAATTTTATGTTTAGAAATATATAGATTTGAATTAGAATTTACCACAGATCTCCTATTTCTTTTCTAATTATAAGCTTGGGAACTGTCCAAACTATTAACTTGCTTCATCTATCCATTGGATTATCGTGATAGTAACAAAATTACGACATTTTCTTTAAGCTTTTTTGATTGAACCATCAAATAATAGGATCTTGAGAGTTCATAGTTTTCACCAACAATAACAGATAGAAACACTAACATGCATCTTGAGAGTTCATAGTTTTCACCAACAATAACAGATAGAACACTAACATGCTGTTTAATTATTAAATCGTCACTTATATTTATCACATTAGACATAAAAATTGGATTTATAGCTTATTCCATTGGCAAGCTACTAGATTCCCGTTGCTCAAGGACATCCCTGAAGTCTTGACACATTGCTTCCTTCCCTATTTTTTTTTTGTCTCTTTACATCAGGTATGATTCATCAGATCTTTGAAATATTAGCTCTAAATTTTGTCTCTTTACATTAGTTCCATTTGAGCTCTGAAGCCCGGATACGATACTGTACCGATACGGAAAAATTTCAAAAATTAAGATACAATACGGCTGGGATACGTTAATAAAAAAATTATATAATTAAATGTATAATATAATTATAACCATTTTTTTTTTAATATGCAAATATATTAACAAACAAAAGAAACCAGTCATAGGCTCGTAGCACATCAACATAAATATAAATAATATTGACGACTAAGAGAGTGATGATTAGTCAATTACATACACAATATATCCCAAAAAGAGCACAATCAGTGATATACTATATCCAAAAGGAACATTGTTAGTGTTATACTATATCGATCCAAAAAAGAAGCACTATATCCAAAAAAGAACACATTAGTACTCAAGAATTAAGTTATTTTAGTTAACATTAATTGGGGAATATTGGGGCAGGTACCGGTGCAGGATAATTATTGGATACTCTCCTGATACGTATCGGGAAGTATCGGATAATTATTTTCTAAAAAAATAAAATTTAATCTTCGGATACTCTCCTGATACGTATCAAAAAGGTATCGGTGCAGGATACGCAGGGAATACGATACGTCATCTATTTTAAAGTATCGGGGCTTCATAGCTAATGAGACATGCACTCTTCTCTTATGTTTTGGAAAAACTACCATTTTGGTTTTAAAGTGTAACTTGCTGACACATTTATCATTAATCAAAATTGCAAACACATCTACAATTTGGTCCTCAAACATGGTTTTAGGTAATCAATTTTGTCTTCAAATGTGTTTTTTATTGTCAATTTAAGTGTTAAAATTACTAAGAAAAGAAACGTTATGGAGTGTTTGTAATCTCAATACATGTAGAGATTATATTACTATAGTAACAACGGCTCACATATTTAGAGATCAAATAAGATATTTGTCATTATGTTTTATTGGATTGGGTCGGATTCAATACAAAATTAGAAATAAAAAATATTAATACTTATATAAAAATAAAATAAAAAATTATTCTTTTAAAGATAATTGTTCTGGACTGGTCAAAGACCTGTGTTTAACTACTTAGACCCAATAGCAAACCAAGCCCAAATGTTGCATTTGGAAAATTACTCGCAACACACCCCTTCCCCGCGAGGGGGTGCTCGGAACAATCGAGACATGTTCAAACGAACAGTAACGTCTCTTTTCCCACGTTCCCGCGAATATCTCACCAACGGTTATACTTCTTACAATTTCGTAACCGCCGGATACACGTGTGCCTCACAACGGCTCTGCATTCACCCACCTCTATAAATAGGAGGCTCCTCGCAGCCTCCAAGGTAGAATCTCTTTCACTATCAAACCCCTCATTCAGAACTCTATTGACTTGAGCATCGGAGTATTTGCAGGTACACACCCCCCATTCGGTCCAACGCTCATCGGAAGTAAAAATCGCCTCCGTGAACCACCTCACTCAACCTAGCACCGGCAACCACCTTCTGATCAGGTACGATCAATGGCGCCATCTGTGTGAAATAATAAGCTATCCCCGTTTTTACATACAAAAAAGGAAAGCTTTTTCATACAAAACCATGGTTGTCGATGGTGCTACACCACACATTCAGAGCATCGTCCAACGTATAAACCAGGACGGACGAACAACTTCTCCATCTCCTTCTCAGAGCCCTCGAAGAGGAACCACCCCAACGAGTGTTCATGTAGAGACCCCATTGCAAGACCGGCCACTCTTTGGCCCCCAACGGCCCGAGGAGATGGTCGATAGTACCATGGATTCCCAAATCAACCGCTTACTCCTCATTGTCAAACATCAAATCACGTTGGCCGAGGAACAAAGCAGAAGGATTGCCGAACTTGAGAAATCAAAGAGGCAGCTGATCTAGATCCGTGACACTCCTTCCCCACCCCGTAGTAGAAGGGGAAGGAGCCCCCGTCGTTCCAGATCTAGGTCCCTAAGACGCTCAGACAACATAAGGTCGCTTAGACGTGGACGGAGGTCACCAAGGAGAAGGTCCCCAAGGCGGTCTCCTCCGCAAAGATCCCCATCAAGGCGAAGCAAACGCTCTTGGTCCTCATCTTCCCCGTCAAGTTCTGAAGGAGTGGGGAAAAAAGCCCTTACCTTGGCCGCTTTTCTTCCTAGTGCAAAACTCTATGCCTCAAATTCTCCAGCTAAAATGCATACACAATTCCTCTCGCTCCAGACATATATTAGATGATCTTACTGCTTCACTAATGTACGATCCAAATCTTATGACTTACACCATTTTGAGAAGAAATAACCGCAAGAAAATTGCTTGAGGGGTTGAAAAATGGTGTGGATGGAATATTAAATGATTATGAATACGGTGTGATGTTTGTAGTGGGTAAGATTTTTGCGTCTAGTTTACACGACATTTATGGGTCGTATGGTTGAGGAAAGGAGATTTTACGACTTAACATTTTTTTCTGTTTGGAGAGGAAGGTGTGAACAAAGGAAATAAAAAGTGTGAATTTGTGAAAGAAGCAAATGAGATAAGCGTACAAAAGAGACAAAGAGCTACAAACATGCTTTAATCTCATTCAAAGCATCACCTTAAGAATGACATCTAATTAATTTGTACAATCAATTTCTAACCTTGACATGAGAAGGATCACAATGAATAAGGTTGACTATGATTTTGGCTTACAGCAAGGCTGGACATGTGAGTCAAGAGATAGAAACAATCCTAGTCTTAATGTCTTTGGAAAAACATCAATACCAAAGATTAATTTGTATCCTCGCACATAAAATTTAAAATGGAATATAAGTTGATAGGAGAGAAAGATGAGTTGGTCGTGTAGTCAAAGGAAGAGAATTGTAAATCAAATTTCAAGGCAAAGACTCTCCTATGATTTCTACTAATGTTGATTGAATAGCCTAAAAAAATTATATGTAAATGCATGGATGCTTAAAGGTTGTTAGTATTTCTCAGCCACTACAGAGCAATTAGGAGGATGGACTGGGTAAATTGCAACGTGTATTTGACTATCTAATTAGGCAACAAAAGAACGTGTAGCATTAATATGACTACGTCAAAATAAAAACCAATTGCTAATTTAATAATTAACTTTAAAATAAATTACAAATAAAAATGCATTATTAAATGAGTAGAAGAAAAAACAAATATTGCAGGGATGATTAACTTATTTTTGTCACACAAAATTAATTACTAAAAATAAAATAGATGGAAAAAAAAATTCAAATTAATTAATCAAAGCATGAAATGTCAAGATATTCTTAAATTTTTCACACATAACAATATATTGCTGAACAACTAAAAGACAATTTGAGGATATAATTTTGAGCGACATGTATAAAATTTTGGGATCTTACACCACTTATCAATGCAGGATGAACAAGGTTTACAACAAAGAACTTCAGGGCGATACTCTTGAGGTATACATGGACGACATCATCGTCAAATCCAAAACAGAGATCGATCATGTCGGACATTTCAAAAGGGTATTCTAGCAAACCAGAAAATACAACATGAGGTTAAACCCTGAGAAGTGCACATTTTGGGTTCAGGCGGGCAAATTCCTTGGTTTCTATCTAACAAAACGAGGAATCGAAGATAATTTGGACAAATGTCGAGCATTTACAGAGCTCCCAACACCCAAAACAAAAAAGTGCATCCAAACACTCAATGGGATATTAACCTCACTCTCTTGTTTCGTCGCCAAGTCCGCCCAACACGCGTTGCCCTTCTTCAAACTGTTAAGAAAGAAGATGACGTTCGAATGGACAGACGAATGCGAAAAAGCACTCAGACATCTCAAAAACTCACTCTCCCGACAACCGATATTGTCTAGACCAGACAAAGGTGAAACATTGTACCTCTATCTCTTTGTCTCTTCTAAAGCGGTCAGCGCCGTCCTCATCAGGGAAACACAGGAGGGCCAGAAACCTACATATTTCACCAGCAAAGCCTTACTAGGGTCGAAAACGAGATACCAAAAAATAAAAAAAGTAGTTCTTGCCCTAGTAACTGTTGCTCGAAGGTTAAGACAATACTTCTTGGCACACACCATTGTCGTCATAACAGATCAACCCATAAGACAAATTTTGGGTCGTCCCGATGTTGCCGGAAGAATGAGGAAATGGTCGCTCGAATTATCAGAATTCGACATACACTATGAATCACGAAAGGCACTCAAAGCACAAGCATTCACTGACTTCATAGCTGAGATGACCTTCCGGGACGAAGAGAGCAAAAACGGGATCTGGACCATCTTCGTTGATGGGTCATCCAATTCCAAAGGAAGTGGAGCAGGCATAATCATTGAAAACAGCGACGGGATTGTAATCGAATTGTCCCTACGGCTATCTTTCGCCATGATGAACAACACTGCAGAATATAAAGCTTTCCTAGCCGGACTACGAGTCGCTAAAGACATGGGAGCCAAAAGAGTCAAAATCTGCACAGATTCACAACTCGTAGCCTCTCAAGTCACCTGCAAATTTCAAGTCCACGAGGAACATTTGCAAGAATATGTCATGTGGGTGCAAGCCAAAATGAAAGAATTCGACTATGTCGACATAGTACATGTTCCCCGCGAACAGAACGCCAGAGCGGACATCCTCTCCAAACTAGCTAGCACGCGAACAGCTAACGGGAACAAAACTGTAATACAAGAAGTCCTTACAGAACCCAACGTTCAAAGGCAAAAAGCTCGCCTTCACAAAATCAACTCGATCTCAGAGATCCAGGATTGGCGAGGACCGTTAATCCGCTACATCTGTAGCGGTGAGCTCTACAGATCCTCACGAGAGGACGAAGCTAAAACGAAAAGCCTGTTCTTTACCTTTGGTGGAAGGGGTCTTATACAAAAGAGGTTTCAACATTCCACTAATCAAGTGTCACGACGGCATATGCGGGCAACACCTTGGTGCAAAAGCCCTCGCTAAGAAAGTCCTACGAGAAGGATACTTTTGGCCCACCATTCTCAAAGACGCAAAAGACTACATTACTCTATTTGGTAAGTGTCAGAGACATGCAAACATGCATATCACTCCACCGGCCGTACTCACATCGCTAACTTCTCCTTGGCCTTTTGCATGGTGGGGAATCGATCTTCTAGGAGCATTTCCTAAAGCCACCGGACAACTAAAATACTTAGTGGTGGCAGTAGACTACTCTACAAAATGGATCGAAGCTGAACCCCTAGCAAAGATTACGGCAAAAAACGTGCTCCGATTCTTCAAAAGGAACATATTAGCAAGATTCGGAATCCCAGCACTCTTAGTCTCCGACAACAGAACTCAGTTTGCCGATCGCAAGTTCCATGACTAGCTAAGGAACTTAAACATAAAGCAAAGCTTCACTTCCGTCGAACACGGTCTAGCGAACGGTGCCGCCGAAGCAGTGAATAGAGTAATCCTACGCGGAATACGAACGAGGCTTGATGAGTTTAAAACCGGTTGGGTTGAGGAACTTCATAAGGTCCCTTAGGCCTATCGAATGACTCATCACTCGACGACCGGCGAATCACCTTTCCAGATTACCTACGGTACATAAGCGGTCATCCACGTTGAGGCAAACGAAGTCAGTTGGTGGACAAGTGCCGACACAGATTTCAATACCAACACAGCTAACCTACGCGAGGAACTCGAGTTCATAGACGAAATAAGAAGTGAAGCGTCTCTAAGGGAGGTCGCGCTAAAACAAAAAATAGCCACCCGACACAACAAAATAGTCATCCAACGAGAATTCGAGGTTTGTGACCTCGTCCTATGAAGGAATCAGAAAGACTCTAAACAAGGGAAACTCGCTGCCAACTGGGAAGGACCCTACAGAGTTATGATAAAAACTGGGACGGGGGCCTATGACCTTGAAGATCTCACGAAAGGACCTGTTCCTAGAACTTGGAACGCCGAAAAACTTAAAAGGTAATACACCTAAGAGTTAACCCAGCGGACACTCCACGCGCACTTAGTTCCTTTCAGCGAACTTAACACTCTCACAAACGAGCACTACAATCGAAGCAAAAATTTGTTAAACTCTGATTCCAAAACCAAGGTAAAGGATTAATGAAGTCTAAACAAACAGAATCATTAACTCCTCAGTATGTTCGCTCACAACTGCGACATCACTGTCCGGCATTGTCAGGTAGAACCCCAGCTCGCGATGGGTGATTCACGCCTCAGGGCTTTGAACTTAAAAATAACGAATAATTACCGTCTCTAAATAATTACCCCAACTCATTAGTAACTTAGTAAAAATAAAATAATTATTCCCACTTAAAACACCAAAAATAACCCTCGAAATAAAATGACTATTTTACCCTTGCTCACCAAATGACCAAAATACCCCTAGGTCTAAAATTACTAAAATACTATTCTTAAGCCAAAATTCACTAATCCCGAATAAAATACACATAGAGACATTTAATTTAATGACATACATGCACATAGAAACACACATAATAAATAATTAAAATAATTCTAGTGAAAAACGGGCTGTTACAATAAGGGAGTGAAAATAGGGTTTTTTTCTCTCAACAAAAACGGCTTGGAAAACAAGCAAACAACAATTTCTAGTCGTGCACATGCGCGGGGCGCATGACTTGGTGTGCAGGGGCGCATGAGGCAACCCCTCATGTGCGAATTATGCAGTTTTCGACCCTTTTTCCAGCGTTCTTCTATTTTGCGATGCCTTGGAACTTCAAATGAATTTTATTCACTTTGTATTGTCTTTAAATATCTTATAAGAACCATTGAACTTCAATCTCCATATCATCGATCCTTCACTTAATGTCTTGTTTTGCTGATTTACATGATTCCTTACTAAAAAGAATCAAAACACCTATGAAGTTGCATGATTTAGGATAAAATTGAACTACAACGACTCGAATGAAAACAATAAAAAAAGTTCATCAAACCATTGACAACTTCTCTAATTGACTTCTAATTTGCCTTCAAATGTAAAGAAAATAACTAAACGCATAGCTAAAAACATGATATGTTATTCCATCATCATAAACCCAAACTTAAACTGTTACTTGTCCTCAAGCAACAAAATAGAAAGAAGTTAGAATTTATATGAATTTGATGATGGAACATACCTTTCGTGAAATCGTTCTCAGATTGTTACTCTTCCCACTTACAGACTTGACTAACTTACCACTTCCATACAAGCGGGACAGGAAGAAGATACTATTACTTTCAACCACTTACAATTGCAAGTACATGCATGTACCTTCTAAATCCAGTGGGGATGGTCAAAGCATTTGTCACACTTCAGTCGTCATGTGATTGTACCTTGCTATGATATTTAAGCAATTCTAAACAGACATTTAAGACAAATATTACCACACACACATATAAAGGTTTTTTCAAGGTTATAACATGACTTAGGTTAAGGGTGGGATATATTTGGGAAAGTAGGCTAACAAATATTTTGGAATGTTTTTTGTGTAGACCATCACTTTGATGTTTTATCTACATTTTTATTTTTTTTATTTAGATAACAAAATTCTACTAGTACCTCATCCCAAACTTAAGATGTTGTTAATTCCAAAGAGCAAAGGATATAACAATAATAATAAAGGCTGGATTGAAAGGCTCAATGGTACAAAAACAAATGCCCAATGTGTATGATAGTACAACCAATAGTCTGTAAAGAAAGGCCCCAATTTCGAGCAAAAATAAGAATCCACATGGAACACAGATATATAGAGAATTATAGTGGAAAGAGTGGAATATATATTTGGCTTAAAATCTCACCAGTTATGTTGTACAAAATTGTAATGGTGAATATTTATGAGTATCTTCCGTAGTAAGGAAAAAAAGTCATCGTGCTCTTGAACTTCGGAAGTAAGCTAGCCCTTTTCTATTTGAAGGTGAGAAAAACCACAAGAAGGGGGGGTTGAATTATGTTTTTGGAAACTTCTTCTTTTACGTTCTAGATAACTGTTCTCAGGTTCAGAGTCTGAAGTAGTTCAGAGTCTGAGTGAGTTCAGAGTCTATGTGCAGCGGATAAAGTAAAGAACAGAAG
>Ga0315914_1004422_pt1 | contig 21057 bp, 12 predicted proteins | sample MpolenodulesMG_FD_203920 | JGI IMG/M metagenome (GOLD analysis project Ga0315914, IMG submission 203920) | Medicago polymorpha root nodule microbial communities from Los Angeles, California, United States - elongated nodules | ecosystem: Host-associated > Plants > Roots > Nodule | place: USA...
CTAATTCCAACATATTCTTCTAAATAATAATATAAAGCCACTTAATAAAATATTAATACACAACAACACGTCATAAATCAACATAAATCACACAAGTCATATAAAAGACTTTAAACTCAACCAAAAATAATTAGATAAATAAATAGGGCGTTACAGGAGGCGATGCAGTGGGTGTTACCTAGAGATGTCTCAGATCATAGCCCGTTGGTTCTGGGATATTCCTCTCAAGTTTGGGGCCCGAAGCCTTTTAGATTCAATAACTTCTGGCTTTCTCATCGTGACCTGGGTGAGGTGGTCGCTCACAGCTGGAACCGTTCTAGGCCGCCAAAGTGGATGGCGGTTAGGCTCTCGGTTAAGCTTAAGCCCCTTAAAGACGACCTTAAGGTGTGGCATTCCTAGGCTTTTGGTAGGCTAGAGGGTCGGATTGAGGCTCAGGTGGAGGCGCTCAAACTTCTTGACCTCTGGGCGGAAGCTGCTGGTTTGTCTCCAGCCGATATGGAAGCTAGGTTCAAGGGGTTCCATGATCTCTGGGCGCTCCTGAGAGCTAGAGAGTCCCAGCTTTTCCAGCAGTCGCGGTCAAGGTGGCTGCGTGAGGGGGATGCAAATTCTGCTTACTTTCATTCTAGCATTAAGTTGAGGAGGAGGAGGAATTCCATTCTGGCGCTTAGGATGGGCACTAGGTGGGTGGAGAGTGTGTCAGATATTCGTGCTGAGATTGTGGACTATTTTAGGAATCATTTCTCTGAGGCCTTCGTGGACCGTCCTACTCTTGATGGGGTGGCCTTTCCTACCCTTTCGGAGGTGGAGGGGGGCGGTATGGTGGTCCCTTTTAGTGAAGAGAAGAATAGGAAGGTTGTTTTAGAGTCCGACAAGGATAAATGTTCGGGCCCAGATGGCTTCAACTTTTCCTTCTATAAAAGATTTTGGGATCTTTTAAAGGGAGAGGTAGGTACCATGTTCAACCAATTTTTTCACTCTGCTAGCCTTCCGTGGTCCTTTTCTTCGTATTTCATTACTCTCATCCCTAAGGTCCTCTCCCCTACTCGCATAAGTGACTTTCGACCCATTTCTCTTCTTGAACCTCTTTATAAACTGGTTGCGAAAGTTCTGGCAGGTAGGCTTGCGCCAGTGATGGATAAGCTGATTTCTTCCAACCAATCTGCCTTTATTAAAGGTCGTTAACTCGTGGACGGAGTGGTTGCGGTCAATGAGATTATTGATCTGGCCAAGAAGTCTAGGAAGGAGTGCCTTATCTTCAAAGTGGATTTTGAGAAAGCCTATGACTCGGTTAACTGGACATTCCTTAATTATATGATGAGGAGGTTAGGCTTCAGTGATAGGTGGTGTAGGTGGATTCGTGCTTGTGTTTTCTGTGGGAATCTTTATGTCCTGGTCAATGGCTCCCCGACCGAAGAGGATTTTCAGAGAGAGCTTAAACAGGGGGACCCACTAGCCCCTTTCCTTTTCCTCCTTATGGTTGAGGGGTTGAGTGGTTTGGTCCGATCGGCTGAATCTACGGGTTTGTATCATGGGTTTAATGTGGGTACTAATGGTCTTTCCATCTCCCATCTGCAGTATGCCGATGATACCTTATTCATAAGAGAGGCGTCGATGGCCAGCCTCTGGGCTATTAAAACGATCCTTAGGTGCTTTGAGCTGGCTTCGGGCCTCAAGGTTAATTTCTCAAAGAGTCAGGTGATAGGGGTTAATGTGGGGGGTGATTTCCTTGGGTTGGCGGAGCGTTTTCTTTACTGTAAGGTGGGTAATGTCTCGTTTACTTATCTTGGTTTGCCTGTTGGTGTGAACCCTCGCCTTCAGAAAACCCGGCATCCCCTCCTTAACTTGTTCTCTGGTAGGCTTCACTCCTGGGGTAATAAGTATGTTAGCTTGGGGGGTAGGGTGGTCTTGCTTAATTCTGTGCTTAATGCGATTCCTATCTTCTTTATGTCGGTCATGAAGATGCCTGTTTTGGTTTGGAAGAAGATTGTCCGCATTCAGAGGGAGTTCCTCTTGGGAGGGGTCAAGAGGAGTAGGAGTATTCCGTGGGTGTCATGGTCGGTGGTTTGTAGGCCGAAGTAGGAGGGGGGCTTGGGGGTGAGGGATCTTCGTCAGGTTAACCTTGCGCTCCTTGCCAAGTGGAGGTGGCGGTACCTTTTGGGGGAGGGTGGTATTTGGAGAGATATCATTTTTGCTCGCTATGGTGGGTGTCTCCCCTCTCCCCATTTTGGTGGTAGGCCTTCCGGCCTTCGGGGGGTTTCCTCGTGGTGGTCGAATATTTCCCTCCTGAGGGGTGCCAGGGAGGCTAGCGGGGACTGGTTTTCGGATGGGGTAGCTAGGGTGATCGGGAATGGCCTCTCGACCCAATTTTGGCATGACCCGTGGTGTGGGAATATCCTTCTCAGAGTTAGGTTCCATCGACTGTTTCAGCTTTCTCTTGAGCAAGAAGGTAGAGTATGGGAGTTAGGAGCCTGGGTGGGGGGTGTTTGGGAGTGGGACCTTAGGTGGAGGAGACCTCTCTTTGTTTGGGAATTGGACCTGCTTAATGAGTTGCTTGTGGTGGTTGCGAGGATTTCCCGGGTTGACAAAGAGGATAGGTGGGCTTGGACCCTTAGTTATGACGGTCGGTTTTCGGTTAAATCGGCTTATGGTCACCTCTTAAGCAACTTGCCAGGTATCGACGCTCCAGTTGGAGAGGTCCTACAGGCGGTTTCGCGGGTGTGGAAATTTGGTGCCCCTTCGAAAGTGGTTGTTTTCTCTTGGCAACTTCTCCTCAATAGGATCCCTACCAGACTCAATCTTAGTTATTGTGGTGTCCCGCTTCCGGTAGGGGGCTTAGGGTGTGTCTTCTGTGATGAGCCGTCTGAGTTGTCGGTGCATTTGTTTCTTTCGTGCCCGTCCATCCTTCCGGTGTGGTATCAGGTCTCTAGGTGGTTGGGTTGGGATTTTGTTATCCATATGGGTCTAGCTCAGCAGTTCCTTTCCTTTACAGGTTTAGGTAGGGGAAGTGTGTTAGAAAAGGTTTACTTCCTATTTGGCATGCTGTTATTTGGACCGTCTGGACGTCCCAGAATGATCTTATTTTTTCCGGAGGCACCCATAGTGAGGGGCCTGTGGTGGACCGAGCGAAGCTCTTAGCTTGGAAGTGGTTCCTGGCTAAGTACCCTGCCAGTCCCTGCTCCTTCTATGAGTGGGAGGTGCAACCTGTCCTTTGTTGGCAACGGTAGGGTGTTTGTGGTCCGGGGGGGGGGGGGGTTAGGTGTGGGTGCATTGCCTCTACCTTCCCGTCCTGGCTTCCTGGGTTTTTTTCCTTGCAGGGTGCGGTGTGTGTGGTGGTTCTTTTTCGGGGGTGCCGCTTCAGTGTCTCTTCGTTTTTGATTTGTTTGGTGGTGATTCTAGGGTTTTCATCCTTCCCCGCATGTGGGGTTAGGGGTTTACCCTACTAGTTTGTGCAGGGTGTCTATTGGCCGACCTTTTGGTATATTTGTACGGTTGATGTTATATATATATTTTGCCATTCAAAAAAAAAAAGAAAGGATCTTTCTCATAATTCACCTTATCGGTAACAAATACAGATGAAGAGTAAGCATCACACAATAAAAGACAGGTATCATATTGAATTGATTACAAGATACTCTCTTTATACTAGTGGTGTGCCTAATTAACTATCTGCATAACTAACATTAGCACTTGATAAGTCTCTAACCAGTGCCAACCATTGAAAAGGACAGCAATCCACAGGATTATAAACAAAGCCAGCACGTAATGTTAAGCAAGTTCTTGTTGTATGCACAACTCTAGGACTGTTGGTGTGGGGAATAACATGAAATTTACTAAAATATAAACACCAAGTACCGTTACATACTACATTAAAACATAAGGAAACACTTAACAGAACAATATATAAGTCTGTTTCTGACATAAATATCCTAATTCGGAACAATTCGATAGTGGCAAATACACCTAACTAATATAACATACCTTAAATTAAAGGCAAGATTAATAAACCTGATCAACTAAACAAATTAGTAGTCGTAAAATTGAGAAGATTACAGTCACCAATCTACACAAACTCCTATATCCATTGTCTTCAAGGGCGAGCTCTCTTGTTGCTACAAGCTGGACATTTGTACTGTTTGATATGCTCAGCCCTTGCAGGAGTAATCTTCACACATTTCCCGTGAAACCATTTCTCACATATGTCACAGCAAATCCAGAACTCGTCAGCTGCATAGCTGTCTCCGCATGCCCCACACAAAGTCTCTCCGTGTTCTTCCTCGTCTTCCTCGTCCACACCTACACCATCCTCATCCTCAACCTCGTCCTTTGACTGCATTTGCATAGCCATTGCCATTGGTTTTGAAAACTTTGGCTGAGGTTCAGAACTTCGCTGCTTTTGTCAACCAAAAGAGATAACAGCCTTAACTGGTTAAATACCATGGCAATCAAGAAATGGACACAGTTTCAGAATACAAAGACTTTCTAGCGCCATAAAGAGAGAGATATGGTTAAATATCAATCAAGAATCTGATACGGTCTCTAATTATAAAAGATTTTCTCGCTCCAAAAACAAGGATTCGGATCTCCTGCAGCAAGGATTCACACACATATGCCACAGTCATACAAACTAGTCTATCATATCAAAATCAAACGACTCACATTTTGAATTTGTACCAGACGAGACGACACACTTTTGGACTTTGTTAATCAGAGTCAAGTACCAAGTCATAACGAGAGTCATTTAATCTTGATTGAAAGGTGATCAGACAGTGCAGATTGCTTGACAAGATATCCAGACTGCAGGGAATCCAAATCCCTCAAAATACTTTTGCTTTTGATTCAAAAGCTAGCGTCTCCTAAACAACATATTACACGACTAAAGCCGATGAACCTAGCAAATTATTAGTATCAGTGGATAGTGGTTAGTTTGTTTTTCAAGCTTGCTTACCTTAGAGTTTGATTTGGATTTGGTACTGCTATTATTAGAAACTGATGACTTTTCCTTTCCTTGTTTCCTGGCCGGCCCTGTAACGGCTTCAAAGATTGTTGGAAGATCATTGATCATATTAAATAGTCGCTTCCTGCAAAGAGATGATCAGTACAAATTAATTACCATCTTGAGAAAGCAAACCATCAATGAATGGCGAGAAAATTTAAACAGACGTACTGCCAACAAACTTTTGTGAGGAAGGGCTAAAATCTTGCTAATGCAGAGAATTAAGAACAAAAGATACTCCTTTTACTAAAAGGAAAGAAACAATAAGGAAACTGAAATGAATTTTCAACAGACTAACTGAAATATGTCCAATATCATACACTCAAATAACTAGTACTTTTTCAATCATCGTATCCATATATTACAGTATAGCAATTAAATAAGCAAATATTGTAAGTAATTAAAAAATGTGAGCTTCCTACTGCACACGTCTACGACAGTCATATCCTCTCCACTAGTTTTCCTTCGATCAAACAAAACATAATTGCAGAATAGAGTATCGGCTAAAATGCAAAGGATGACAGGAAAGAGAACTTTAACAACTATACACAACTTCTGAGCAGAGTTGCATCACATTAATTCAATGCTAGTAATAAAGTATGACACCAACCAAAATTCAAATAAAAAAGTCATAAAAAGCCAAATGAGCAGAGCAAAGCCGCAGCTTCGTGAAAGGGTAAAGGAAAACAATTACCTGTCAGCCTTGTCAAATCCAAACCTAGCACCGAAATAAAAAGCCACAGAAAGTAACCAAGCATCACTGTGTACGGCAACCAAAGATAGCCAGTCCTTTTCTTGCATTCCATCTCTAGCAAAGTTAATACCCAATGCTGGCTCTGGAAGCTCAGGCGGCACTTCCTCAGCTGGCAGATTCACCTCCCACTGCTCACTCGGAAATCCATAAAGGCAAAGGTTTTCCTTCTCTGTATCACAAAGCTCATGTAAGTTATTAACAAAAAATACAAAATACAATCAACAATTTCAACTGTGGAACTTAGGCATATTAGGTGCACAGGAAAATAGATAACGCAGCACAGGAAGCAGCTTATATTCATCATTCAAGGGGGAAAAAACCAAAATAACAGATAAGCTTACTATCGTGGATGCCTGAAAAAAAATTAAAATTAACTGAAAATGCCTGAAGCATCGTAGCCAAAATTAAAATTAATTGAAAATGCCTGCAGTTTGTTTCCAAGAAAATAGATAACCTCAGACTAAATCCAGCATCAAGGGTGAAATTCTCCCTAGGTTAAAAATTCTTCATACAGTTGAAGTTTTAATGAGTTCACTCCCACCAAAATAAGTAACTCAATTTCAAACCATCACATCCACTATCTATTGAAGCCTATCTTCTGAAGCCGTAAATGAACATTTCAATTTTCAAATTCTAAAGCAACTTAGATCATTTCTTTCTATTAGGATTAACTCAATCTTATGCAGCAACGCTGGAAGAATGCAGGCATATCGGAACATAAACTTGAAGAATCTAATGGAGCAAATAAATATACTTTAGCTCACAGTATTCACGCCGATATGAACATGCATATGCCATGACAAACGCAACAACAAGAAAATAATTGTCATAAGGTGTGGTGGAGAACATAAGCAACAACAACAAGTACGGGTTGAACCTAAATATGATGCGACATAACCTTTGGATCCAGCATACAACAAATTATAAATATTCAACGCGCAATTGAAATCTTTAAGCAAATCAAGGATTAGAGTTAGTTCATATTCTTCCCAGAAGTCCATACTACATCAAATTCAGATCAATTAAAACCACAGAGAGAATCATACACGCCAAGAAATGAACTCCCTGAACAAAATAAAGTTTTGCTTTTCAAATAAGAGCATGGAAGTAACCTAAATAGCCCTCTTTTCTTTAGAATGTACCATTCTTAAGCAGAAACTAAAAGCAAAGAATTTAAAACAGCAATTGCACGAGATTCACCTTAATACATTGTACATGTATGCAATACAGCAACATATTTTGGGCATAAAAATTGAAGCCACGTACTATATTTCTATATATTGTACTCTATATTACAATTCTTAGGGATTAAGCGTTTAGGACAATAAGCGCTGAAAGCATCTCGAATGCAGATAAAATTCCAGCTTCTTATCATGACCCACCAAATGTAATTCATATGCAAATAGAGAAAGAAACTTAATGATAATGAGTGAAACATGCCATCTATTAAAGATTCTTTTTACAATACTTAACATAAAAGTATAGTCACATCAACCAATTGAACATTTTGGACCCATGTACAATTCAATATAAAAATACATGTTATTATAATTAAAAAAGTTACAAACAGAAACATTAGAAGAATTTTCCAATTGAGATGCTTCCCATAAATGGTAACATTTTGATTTATGGTCACTCTACATACAACATTACAATCAGTGCACCTATAAACCTAAAAAAACAATAATACAAGCTCAGAAATAACCATGTAAATAATAGACTATAGCTTCATCAATCAAATAAAAATGTTCAGTCAGTCATAGACACCCAATTTTCCCTACAGTTACAAATGCGATACCTGATTAATCACATGCAAAATTGTGGTTAATTTAACCACAACTTTGACTTAGAATTGAATTAACAAACAGTCAAACACGTGATAAAAACAAGGAAAACAAATAAATAAAATAAACAAATTAAAAATAGTATAATTAAAAAACCCACTTTTGTAACTGTTTTTTTTTTTGCCTAAAAAAACACAACCAGAAAAAGAAAACAAGAGAATTAAGAACAATATCTTTTAAGAAATAAAATTTTACCTGGATCACACTGCTGGTAGAATACATCGACATCTGAAGAAAAAAAACAAGTTTTAGAATTTTTTTACACAAAAATTATTTAATTTAATTTTTTTCTAAAAAAAAAAAGGGAAGACGGACCGGTGGTGAGGGCTTTAATTAAGGCAGCTCTGCGACCTTTGAAATCTCGAAAGACTTCTTCGACAGTACGAGGATTGTACGGAGCACCTACAACGTCCATGGTTGTTGTGAAGTGAAACTGAAAAAAACAGTGAAAGATTTGTGGAGGGAAAAACAACTATTTTGACCCTTCTCTTTGTTGTTGAGAAAGTGTGAACTGTGTTTGTGTTGTGTGAGAGAGAAACAAGAGACCAGAGTTTGAAACAGGACAGACAGGGGTTAAGGTTATTTACCAATTACCACCGGATTTGAATCGGGAATAGTTGGATTTTCTTAACTAGATTTTATAAAACCCCATCGATTCCGTCAACTCCTTTGCTTTAAACCCCCTTATTTTCGATATATTTTGTTAAAGGTAGTAAATTGGTGTCTAACTCTTGTATTCAAAAGTCTAATTTGTCCTCGGTAAAAAAATATACTAGTATCAATTATTAATTTGGGTTTATTTTTGTTGTGGGTTGAATTGACATGCAAGAAAATTGTAAGGGACTAATTATAGTCTTTATTAAAAAAAAAATGATGAGCTGATCAACCAACTTCGAAGTATGAGATTAGATTTTGAACTCGACTACTTAAGTTAGCTCACTTCATCATGTTCTCGACGCATTAAAAGGATGCCGATATAAAAAGGCTAGGTCATCTTGCATTGTCATCCTTATAACAAAATAAGTTTTTGTTTTTACTTACATTGAACTTCTTCTACACTTTGATAACAAAAATATGTATGAGAATTTTTTTATCTCACTATCATTGTTTCTCGCGCACCTTTCGAAAATCCTAAAGAGCCTTCGGATTTTTGGATTTCAGAATCAACGAGTTTTTTCCGCTATTTTATCAAGAGAAAAAAAAATTAATAATGGTCACTTTAGCCATAGTGGAATTGTGGAATTTGAACAGAAAATAATTCTTTTTAAACATTTCGATTTTAGTATTTGAACACCTATTTTAAATTCTTTAACCCCTACCTTCGTGAACATAACTCAGTTGGTTTGGACAATGCATAATATATGCAAGGTCCGGGGTTCAAACCCCGGCCACCACAAAAAAAAAATGCTTCAACCCCTCTTGTGCTAAAATTAAATTTCACATTTTTTTTCTTCTTATTTTTGGATTCTAAGATGTGAACAGGTAAACATCTAGAAAAGATTGTTAGTCAAGATTTAATTGTGGCTAAAATGACTTTGATTATTTTTTGCACTTCAAAAATGGTCGAAAAACTCCATTCAAATTTTAGAATCACAAAATAAAAATGCATTTTCATATTTTTTGAGGGCCATTAGAAGAATAGAAGGTGAGATAAGAAATAGAGAAATAATCAATAGATTTTAGATGACAATTTACGCGCAAGTTCTATCGTTGAACCCTTGTACAATGGGCCATCGAATATGGTTATTAGGTTGGTAGAGATTGGTTCATTATATCATTAGGCAATTCGGTTGTCTTCTTTTCTTTTTCTTTTTTACAAAAAGTAAAAAACAATGACAATTTTTTTTTTCCATCCTACCAATTTTTTATGTTCCCTCCAAAATATCTCTATTTGGATTATATAATATAATCTGAATCGTTTTTCAAAAATTTTGGATCATATAATTTGAATTGTGGTTAACCAACTATATACATATACAACTCAATTTATTAAAATGGCATAATGATAAATGACATAATTAAAGATGACGTAATATAAATTGACAATGAAATTTAATAATGTAACATATTTTATTAATTGAATAGGAATTCATAAAAAAAAAATAACATTAACATAACGCTAATTATTGCAAATTTTTTGGCACATAAAACAATTTGAGGTAGAAGAAGATTGAGGTGGAAAAATGAGAAGGTTTTTCATTCCAGTTGCGCACCCATATCATGATTGATTTAAAATACAAATTGAAATGGACCATCTTACTCTGACCATTCATACCAACCCCATAACTACTATTACAAAAGTCTATGTTGATCTTGTGAACGAAGGCTAACAGTGTCACCATGACATCCTAACCCTCTCCCCCCAAAACAAAAGAAAGAAAATGAGAGAATGTGAGTTGAAATGGAAAATTGTGAAGAATGAACATGTATTCTATAGGAAAAATGCAAGCGTAAACTTTAACCATAGTAAGGGGAAGGTTGAAACATGTTGTCAACTATGAAAATTCAGTCATAAACCCATGAAACATGTATGGAACCAACCATATTTGTTGACCAAACCACCGTCCAGATTCATTCCCAGATTGTTTTGGATTATATAACCTGAACATCCTTAGATTGTATAAAAACTTGTGTTTTGGAAGGTTTGACACATTTTAAAATATATAAACCAAACTAATCAAATACAAGATTTCTATGTGGTCTATATTAAACTAAAAAATTTTGTAGTCCACAATGCACATAAAACTTTATGAATTCGTGTGTTGGTTCATTTGTAAACCACACCACATAGCCATGAACATGTATTCAGCAGATATAAAATATTTAGTTAGTTGCAGTTTACTACAACGGGGGGAAACCTGATCTGTTTAGGATCCACATTGATGTCACATTGTCTGACTTGAAGGATTAGCTAATCAAATTAACGGTCGTCTCAACTACAGAGACACAAAGGTGATGGGAATTGTTGAGTATCGTCGTTTGAGAGTGAGTTATGATATCATGATCATTGTTGACCATTCATAACATCCCCCAAAATTGTTGCGCAGATTTTATGGGAATGGTACGATGGTCAACAAAGACCTTCATATCAATTATACTACGTTTATAGGTTTTGATATGTTTCGGATTATATAATATGAAAGCTTGCTCAAGAGGTTTGAATTATATAATATGAACGGGGATACTTGGAAATTTTGGAGGGCGTGTGAAAATTATGTAGGGAATACGACAGAAAATGCATTCTTATTTGGTTGGGCTTCGATGAAACACAAACTTACATATACGAGTTTCTCTCGCACCTTGTTCAGATTTTAAAATCTGAAACATTTAACGTGTTTTGGAGGTGACTTCTCTTTAATCACTTTTTATAACCGATTTTGAAAAAGTGATTACAAGTAAACAAACTAGAAATCTTCTACCCTAAAAAAGTGAAATCTTTTCTTATTTTTAAGAAGAAAAAATGTTTTCCTTAAAAAAAAGAAGGAAAAATGTTAAAATTAATTGTAAATTATTGAATATCAATTTTTTTTATATTCGATAACAAACGCTTCATATCTCATATCCCCGAAGTTCTACGCTTATACCCATAATTCCTTAAACCTCAAGTTTGCCCTAATACTTTTTAGGGTTAATAGGTCTTTACCCCCCTGTAATATAGGTCATTTCCGATTTTCCCCCCTGTAAAATATTTTTGTTTTGATTTACCCCCCTAATAGGCCAAACAAAAACCAATTTTATTTTTTTTCAAGAATTTTTCGTTTTTGTTTGGCCTATTAGGGGGGTAAATTAAAACAAATTTTTTTACAGGGGGGTAAATCAAAAAAAATATTTTACAGGGGGAAAACCGAAAATGATTTATATTACAGGGGGTAAAGACCTATTAACCCTACTTTTTAAAACATTTTTTACTTAAGTTTTAGAAAACTCTATCACGTCGCACAAGATTCTGAAAAATTCAAAGTTCGAATTGTCCGAACTGATTTTTATTTGATCAATGTTGAATTTGAGTTTGTTTAATATAATAAAAAATATTTATAAATATTATTTTTTATCTATTAGGATGAAGAGTATTTATGTAATCCTAAAGGTTTGTGGTGGTAGGAAGCCCCTCAGGAAGTGCAAAAACTTTATAGAATTGGGCTTCTAAAATTTTGGGGTCCAAAATATTTCTTTTATATATAATGCATGTAAAGTATGAATATATACTATACTAATATCATTGTAACATTTACAAAAATAAAACAGTGCAATGGTTGAACCAAGTGTTGATTGTAACAACCAGGTAATTTGTCCCATTTTCATTAGGGAAATCTACTGTTCAGTTTCGTTCACTTTCGAGGACGAAACTATTTTAGGTGGGTAGAATGTAAGATCCTGGTATTTTATCATATTTTTATTCTAAATTATTTTATCTTAATTTGACTTTAAAATAATTTACCTTTGTGATTTATTGAGTGATAACATTATTTTGTATTTTTCTTTCAAATTATATAGTCAAAATTCATTATACTAATTATTAAATAGTGTACCCTATAACTATCTATGCCTACTATTATGATAAAGAAAAATGACTTGGTTTTCATTATTTTCTTTTTCTGTGTGCACGTGTAGCAAGTCCTCCCCATCTTGATCTCATGTTGCTATTAAATTAATTAAGTATAATCACCATCCCAATATTATAGAACAAGAAAAGGGAACGTGTATAAGAAAAATACAGTGTAACCTCCTATTCCTTAGGTATAGTGCCACTCATTTAGGAAGGGAGTTAGTGGGAGCTTATTTCACTATTAATAACAATCAGTTATCTTTTTATTCTATTCATTCACCTCTCTACCAATCATAAACTTAGAAAAATAGGAAAAAAATTTGAGAGAAAGAGAACCAGAGAGGGAGTCTCGAAAGAGAAAGAAAAGGGAACTAAGAACTAACAATTAGACTTCACACAGGTAAGACTTTCTTCACTCTTGCTATCATTTCTCATTAATATTTATTGTTAGAGAGTTCAACCCTTTTATGCCCTTGACACCTTTTAGTGTAGTTTATGTAAAAACTTTGAATTGTTAAGGCCATAGTCAAGTTCGAGTTTTTGCTTTGTTCTAAAAGTATTTTCAAATTTTAGTAACTACTGCTCTTGCATTTCTTATTGTTCTTTCATTTACTTATGGAATTCATTCTCTATTTCATGTCATTTACGTCTATATGAATTTAACCATCGAGTACAAATGGACTGATGTTTTATTAATCTTCATTAAGTTAAAAGTGTGTTTTTTGAAATAGTAGTCAATTTGAGGGATATGATAGAGATGTTTCTGTATATTTTGTTTGTTGATTGTTGTGTTCCCATTGCCTCTACCTCTCCTTTTTGGCTCCAAATTTATCATTTAAAATGTTAGAATTTGCAGTGAATTGTGTAGCTTGAGAAGATGTTGCCGCAACTGCGTTGTTGTCACTCTCTCTTGTGACACGAGTTTTTATGCTTTAATTTTCTCTATTTTTTTAAATATCCTTTTTAACAAACTTGTTCAGTAGATACAAGACTCATCAACTTAAAATGCCACATCAACATTGGGGGTATGACAAACACCATTTGATCAAAATTTGATTAGGGGGGCATGAAATTATAAAGGGGATAAATTAGAGGGCGAAAATTGCAAATTAAAAAATTGAGGGGTTAAAATCACATAGCTGAAAAACTAGGAGGGGTCAAATGTGCAATTAAACAAAAAAAATTATGAAATAGACCGTCAATTATGAGAAAAGGGCGCAAACATTAAAATATAACTGGATCATGCGGTTTGACAGAGTTGTTACGGTGGTGTTGAGTTCACAACAACTTATGAGGGTGTAGCCATGAAAACAACCAAAATTGTTTCATCTTCGGAGTGTGCGAGTTCGTTGCAGGTTTAGATAGGATGCCCTACATAGAGGGAGGACACACAACAAAAGGTTGAAGGAAGTTTGCAACGGTGAAGAGAGGAAAAAAGGTTATCGAAGTTAGTGATTAGAAAAAGTAAAATATTAATTTTTTAAAATAAAAAATAATAATGATGTGGATATTAGGTGGTCGGTGATGTGTACAATTGGTTGACATCAATATTGATTAACAATTGACTAACACTTCATTGACATAAGGACTTAATTGGAAATAAAAGTTGAGAGACTTGATTACAATTTTTTAGTTCAAGAACCTATATAAAAATTCTTAAACAGTTTAGGGATCTAGATATTAATTAAACCTAAAAATATATGATTGTAATATTATATGAGCATTTAAATGTGATATTGAAGTATTATATGATAATTTATTTATCACATTTATAATTGTCTTAAAAATACAAGAAATATTTGAATATATAGACTTAACCCTATAAATCACTCTCCTCCAAAATATGGCTCAAGAACATACCTTTCATTAGAGTAAACAATGAATAGTTTTTTTTAAAGAGAAGTTTAGCCCATAAGTTATATCTAAGGTACCAAATATGAAAATTATGTATTGAAAATTGTGTAAATTTATTTTTCAAACTTTTGATAATTATTATTTTCAATAACCGCTTATAACTTTTACTCAAAAAAATAAGTACTTATTATTTGTGAAAACTTTAATATGTGTTTTTAAGACGCAACACACACGTTAGCATTACCCATCTCTTTAATCTATTTAGTGATTCCAAGTATATTAACTACTTGCATACAACAACCAATTTGATTGAAATTACTGTTTGTAAAAAAAACAAATAGAGCGAATGTCCTCCAAATTTCATTGAAGTTACTTTCTTTTCGAAGAAAGAAAGTCTCCATATACATGACGGCAAATAAAGTATATTGTAATAGTACCCTCCAAATTTCTTTTTGGCTATTTCTTGGCAATTTCTAACGAGATCCCCAAAAAATGGTTGAGGTTTATGTAATTGTGTGGGTCTCATGCCCAAAACACAACAATGTTTTCCTTTTGCACACAAATTAAAATTCTTGCTTTGCTCACTTATCAAAGTTTGCATCATATGATTACATTTTACATTTTCTATTCAAGTCCATCAATTTTCTCCATCTTTGACTCCAATCCTTGACCACACAATAATATCTCAAGCACTGACCCTACCAAATATTAAATTTCATTGAAGATTTGTTGCCATCCGAAGTCGAAGGTACATTAGATCATTGTCTAATTGTAGGTGGAAGCCAGCCTCACGTTGCCATACTATGTTCATTTTCTAACTACTACACCACAATTTAAATTGATTATCACACACACACACACTGCTTGAAGTTGAAATCAAAGACCTTTCTATGTCACGATTTGTCCTTTCCTTCAACTAAGGGTACATAGTGGGTCATCTTTGTTGTATATATCATACTTAATGTCTTGTAATTGATAAACATTGAGGAAACCAAATATTTGAAGCATGTGACCATGACAAGTGTTTTGGGGGCAAATCCTTGATTTTCATAGATATAATGGCCATGGTGGGGTTTGATGGATCTTAGTGTAAGTCCAATATATCATTGTCAATATGCTTCATGATGGACTTTGCTTTCCATATGCATTAATAGATCGATACATCGTTAACTTCTGAAATTAATCAAGTAACAAGCAATTGCTATGGTAATAATGAATGTGCAATTTATGTATTCTATGATCATACCCACGCGCACAATAATTTGATTTCATTAAATTTGTCTGTTGGCAGGGTTTCATATAGATAGTTACGTGACTTACCTCAAGAAAAAAATGTTACGTAACAAATGACCGATCCAAACATTTTTCCCTTGCATGGAGCAAGTTGTTTCGCTTCTCTTATAACAAAAGTCCATTTGACATAAGTTTATACACACAAAAAGTTAATGGATGCTCTTTTTGCCCCCTATTTGCTCAAAAAATCTATAAAACAAAGTTAAGTGGATATCTACCGAAGGATTTATAAAAACACAAAAAAAGCCGTTTGGGAATTACGAACTAAACGGACTTGGGGGGCCAAAAGAGCAAAATTCCAAAAAAATATTGTTCACTATTGCTCTAAATTTGTATTGTGTGTGTGTAGCCTAATCCTAAGAGGCCAACTTCCGTCTTCTCATACCATAGCATCTAGTATTCTGTAAGGCCCTGAAGAGCTTGTCTCGAGTTTAGAAAAAGTATAAGGCTAGGTCAAACTGAGAGGAAGTCAAACCTAATCGCGAAGCATTAATGTCAGGGTTTAATTCACACTGAACTAGGGAATGCCTCAATCAGGTTAAAAGGAGGGGCTTATTATGGAAAAAGATCTCTATAGCGGTTGCATGGTGCAACAATTGTGGATTCCCTTAGATCTAGATAGATTAATAAATGTATGACAACTTTGCGTTGTCAAAATAATACTCATCCGACCCTTATTATAAGAAACAAATTACTTAACAAAAATTTAATTTGATCTATATTATGAACTTGATAGATAATTTTTGTCGACTCACTTATCTTTTACAAAAAGGGCTAGAGAGAGCATTTCCTAATATTTAATAAACATCAAAATTTTCCAACTCAACACCTCAAAAATACTACTTACTACACAGATTTTACAAATAACTTTACATCACTATCATTCTACTTCAGTTAACAAAAATTTACAAAGTGTGACATGCGTAAATTAAGAGATATTTTTTATACATTTAGCTCGAATCTAAATAGGGAAAACAAAGGACCCTTTTTTTGACCATTTGGAAATGCTAACTAACTTAACCTGACATGCCAATCTGTTGTTGCCACATCAGATGTACGACATGACCCACACTCACTAACCATTGAGAGTTACTAGTTGTGTGACCTATATAAAGTCACCCTCTCCCCTTCATTTCATTTCAACTACTTTCTCCACACTCAAAATCTCAAAACCCATCAACTACTTCCTACATACATATCCCTTCCCCTTTTCTCCTGCAATTCCCAAACACCTCCTTAAGTAACCATTACACACTAACCTTTTCATAACTCTCTTCTTAGCCTTTAACCATTTAATTCTTGCTCCTTTTCATCCTCCAACCTCTTTATTTCTTTTCTATTTGTTTTACTTTACCAGCAAAAAATGTACAAGTTTGAGAAGAGATCAACAAACCACGAGAGGTTCATTAACCCTTCATTCTCTTCCACCCTCTTAGACCAAATTTACCGTTCCATCGACGAAGGAGAAACAAAATTAACCACTGAAACAACAAAATTTTACAGAGAACAAAAACCAACGATTTTAAACAAACCAACAACAGACAGAAAACATAACAACAACAACAACAACAAACCAAAAACCGAAAAAACCGTTACTGTCGTGAAAGAAACCGACAACAGAAAGTTCCACCTACGTGATCATGACCAAGATGCTCTGTTCTTCAGCTCCACTTCAATTTCTTCGGATTCTAGCTCCGGTGGATTCTCCTCCTCCGATACAGATTCATTATACAGAACAAAATCAACAAAATCACGTTCCTCGCCGTGCTTTGTTCCACCGAGGCCAAAGCCGGTGAGAACAAGCGCGTCGGCATCATTTAGGTTTGAAAATGAGAAACATGGGAGTCATGTTTTCGATGATTTTTATCGAAGTTCAGAAACCAAACAAGACACAGAAACCCGCGGCGAGGAAGTAATTTTAATAAAGAACAAATCAAGAGCGGTTAAGATTTACAATAACTTGAAGAAAGTGAAGCAACCAATTTCGCCAGGTGGAAAACTCACGAGTTTCCTCAACTCTCTGTTTGCTAATAGTAACAACGAGAAGAAAACGAAGACTGAGAAACCAACAAAGACGAAGAAGCAAATGAACACATGGGAGACTGATGAGAGAAAAGTAGCTTCCACGTGTTCATCTGCTTCTTCATTTTCGCGGTCTTGTTTGAGCAAAACAGCCTCATTTTGTGGTAGAAATGATTACAAAACGGTGCGTTTTTGTGGAGTGGAAGAAGGTAGGGCTAAGGTGGAGGAAGCTACTAGAAAGTTTTTGAATGAGTACCATTGTTATAACAAGAAGAAGAATGATTTAGTTTTATTAAAGGATTTGTGTATTAATCAAAATGAAGATGATGATGATGTGGCAAGTTGTGCAAGTTCTGATCTTTTTGAGTTGGATCATTTGAGTGTGTTTGGTGATAGTAGGTATTGCCAGGAGCTTCCTGTGTATGGAACTACTCGTGTTAATTAATTAGTTAATTATTGATTGATTAGTACTAATAGTGTCATTGTTAATGCATCATAGTCTATTTAGAAGCATATATCATAGATACATGAATAACAGAAGCGTTTTGATATTTGTTTTTCTAATTTATTTAGCGGTTTTCTTAAGTATATGTACCATATGGAGTGCTAAATTAAAATGATTGTAAGTGTGATGTGAACAAAAAGAACAAAAATAGAGTAATGCTTAACTTCACGAATAGTTGTATCGCGAGATGTTCACGAGAGACAAGACATGTCATTTATTTTGATCACAATTATACCACGACAAGTCCTTTATTCCACCAAATTTGGAATTGACACCCTTTCCAACATTAAACATGTCTGTACTCGTGAGTTTTTGGGACGTATTCCTTCACACTAGTATATCGTAGTGTTAGGATTAAAACACAATTGTTAATGTAATTAGTCGATCATTCGCACTCTCATGTATAAAACAATTTATTTTACTGAATTTCTTGTATAAATCCATACTACTCTCCCATTAATTTGCAGATTGGTTTATATATCATCACAAAGGATATTTGAAAGAGATATAGGAGGGCTGTATAATATATAACAAGTGTATTTTGAAACAATCAATCCCACAAATTACAATTATCATAGTGCCAATGAATTAACTTGCTCAGCCGATTGGCTCATGATTCTCTGGACTTTTAAAGAATGATCATATACTTTACCCACTTTTTGTCTCACTAATAGGATTACCATCACAATTTAGCAGAATTTTCATTAGGAAAAAAAAGTGGAAATATTTTACAATGGTGAAAATGACTCTTGTGAAAATACTTGATTAATTTTACAAAGTGTTTCAAAAAGACTTTTTCATGCTTACATGTAGTCTTTTAAAAAAAATTCTTTGATCACTACTTTTTTTTGTTACTATTTTATTGGTATGAAGTTCCCTCATCTGGTTAACAATGTCTTTGACAACATTAAGAATTTTTTTATATCTATATAAACAAAACAAGATTGCTTAATTATGTAATAAATTTTGGAGTATCGCACGAAACCAAAATTGATGTAAATTATATGGTGAGCTTATATAAGTTAAGCTATTATGTTTAAATGAGTTGAGTATGATGAAAAGGACATTGCTAAATTATGTGGAGGTGAAAACATATAACTAATCTAAAGCCTCTTATTGGTAAAGCGATGTTTTTCTTTGAAATGTGTACGTGTCTTGGTGTATGTGTATTGTGTATTTTTGTAGTTGTCATAGAATCTGCTATTTTTTGAAATGATCAAGAATATGATAGAAAGAAGAGTAAATGGGGCACTTTGATTTTATGATCAAAAGAAAGTGTTGTTGGGATACGTTAATTCTCGATCATGATAAAGCATTCCAATGGAAACTTACTGACAAGAATAGGTTTGAGAAAAAAGGAAGAAAAAGAAGAGGGAAAACGAGAGATTCGAGATGGCAAATCACAAGCAAACTGAGTGAGAAGGGTTTGATGCTGATGGTAAAGGCAAAGGCAGATCTTCATCTATGGGAAAATGAGAATAGAGAAAGTGATCCAAGACTAAAGCTTTTGCTTTATCTCTTTCTTTATTTTTTTCATTCTAAATTCTTGTTCCTATTTTGAAATTTACATATCCCCATTAACTTGCAGATTGTGCTACCACTTGTTCTTGACCTAGCCCGGACCCAATTCTTAGTGGATTATGTTACGATAAAATGCTGCGGCACCAACGCACCTAAGCGAGCGTTGTCATCTCAAAGACCAATCACCACATGATCAACATTATAGGACGACTCCTAAACTGTGACGAGAATCTCTCAACGACTTCAACGAAATTCACCTCAATTCTCTTGAAATGCCACTTCTAAAAGGATACTTGAAACCAAGAGAAAAGTGCACAATCATTATACAACCTAAATCTAATCTACTTATACAGTCCATTGTTTTGTAAATGCAAGACACTTGCAACATGTTATTGATTTGCTTACGCCTAAACAAATCCGTTTATTGTAAAGCAAAATTCACACCTCTTTGTTGGAGATTAAAAGTGAAGATAGATTGAGCCGAATTAGGTTTTCCAACGTCTATTGTTCAAAAAATTCAAAGTCATCTTAAATTATTTTATAAAAAAAAATGTTAACTTGCTATAGAATGTGAAATTCAAGGGACCTATCAATGGAGTGCATATTAGGGTCACCCTTCTTTTGAAATGCAAAGCGAATTGGGAAGCTCGTATGAGACTTTTGTTCTTTGAAGGGTGCTGGTTAGTTATAAGTAACCATGTGATAAGTAGGCCTCTACAAGACTGCAAAAAAAGTGGTGGAAAAAGTTGGGTTGAATGAAAAACATTGGGGTCGCTAATGATGTGGCTTGTTTTTGTGGTCCAAATCAAAGTTCACACAATATTTAGCTTTTTTATGCTGGAAAAGACAAAGTCATGAACATCAATGGCGATCCCGAGGTTAGTTTCCTACAAGACCATGGATCCACTTTTCCTTTATATCCTCCTAGAACTAGAAAGAACAAGTGATCAAACTGTGACCATGGTCATGATTGAGATATTTTGTATCCATTGGAATGAGAAACTTTGTTCCTAAATATAAGTCTTTTTCAAATTACTAAATGTATTGATTTTTTTTCTTTCTAAACATAACCTAATTAATGTTATCAATTTGTATAGGAATATAAAAAACGTGACATCAAATACATTTATACACAAAAGACAATTTAATAATATTTTTACATAAATTATATATAATAATTGTACTACCAATTTTTTTTTGAATTACCATGACATTTGTACGAAATATGTAGGACATACAAGGTGGGTTCTTCCCTCTTAACTTTTCTTAATAAATGTGAAAAAAACTACATTCAGTTATTATTTTTTTGAAAAGATACATTCAGTCATTATTATAAGCAAAAAAACAAATCACTTTTAAAATTTATTAAATAACTAATGAATATGATCTATAATATAGAACAAACTAGTGTGTTAACCCGTGCAATGCACGGGTGATAGCCATTACTTTTCAATCTTAAATTGTTTTATTTTTTTTTAATTTATTGATGAAAATTATTTATCCCGTAAATTTTTAAATATGTCAATATTTTTTTGTCGAAAAAAATATGTCATTGTTTTTGCCACAATGATAACAAATATGTGTCACCTGTTTTTTATGTTTATTAGTGATAAATATATGTCCCGTGTTTTTATGTATAAATGAAAAATATATTTATGGGTTTCAGATTGTCGTTGATTAAGCGCCGCAGTGACTTCCCTTTCAGAGTTTTGGTGTGTATTGATT
>Ga0315914_1004423_pt1 | contig 21051 bp, 9 predicted proteins | sample MpolenodulesMG_FD_203920 | JGI IMG/M metagenome (GOLD analysis project Ga0315914, IMG submission 203920) | Medicago polymorpha root nodule microbial communities from Los Angeles, California, United States - elongated nodules | ecosystem: Host-associated > Plants > Roots > Nodule | place: USA...
TTAAATTCAACAATGTTTTGATTTTAAAAAGTTAATTTCATCATTTTTCACCATTTTTCAGTATGATATTTCTAATTTTATCATCTTAACTAATGTCCCAAGGACACTCTTTAGCATTTTCCAATGTTTTTATTTTTTTTAAGGGAAAAGGGAGTATTGGTATTTAAAATGGGGTGTGGGATAAGTCTTTTTTTTTTGTTTTTTTATTTTTATAATAAGGGGATATGGGCTCCAAAAATACGAGTAAATTATCACAAGTCTGCCAATAAAATCATACGCCCTCTCTCTGTGTTTATGAATTTCTTCAATTTTTTTCGTATATTAAAAAAATGTATATTATAATTAATGTGGATCTTTTATATATTACCAAACTACATCCCTTATCTTGAATTAAATGCCATTCTAGTAAAAAGAATTGTGTCATTTTATAACTTATATGTTATTGTACATTACCAATGCGTCAATACCTATTCAACATCACAATAATGATATATGTATACTCTCATTTTTCTTTTAACATTCATCTGAATACCTTATTTTATCTATATCTCGCTCTTCTGATCACATAATCATCTTCTCACATCTAATTCATACATTATCTTCATTTTCACTTTCTCTCAAAGGTGTATCCACCTCAATGGGGTGTGCATAAAACATTTTTCATTCCTATTATACTTTTATTATTTACTACTCAATGTTTTCCAAAAACTGTTTTAATTTGTCTTTGTTGTATATTAATGAATGAGAATTTTGTAAAGTAACTTTCCCTTACAAAATTAAATATATTTTTTATTTTGTGTGAAATTGTCATAGAAACATATAGTTGAGGAAGGACGGAGGGAGCACTAATTTGCCAAAAAAATTGTGTACCTAAATAAGTCTCTTTTTAAATATATTTTTCTTTTTCAAATAAACCCTCAAATAATACGTCTAAGTATTTTGGAAGATGAATACTCAAATTTTTGTTATATATATGAAACTCTACCCTATGCCCTAAATACATATGTTAATATATAAAAATAAAAATTATGTATCAAAAATTGTGTCAATTTATTTATTAAAAGATTAAAATTTAATTTTTCTCAATAAATACTTAAACGGTTTAACCTTAACATAACATGACCCATCTTTAAATTATGATGAAATTATTGCATTCATTTCATCCCTGCCTTATTCTTTTTCAGTTAAAAAAAGGTAGCACTGAACAGAAGGTGTGAAGTGGGATTCAAAATAATGGCGTCTGTTTCTTTGCAGTCTTATGGATCATTATTGCTAAAATTAAAGAGGAATATATACTTATAGATTTAATGGGACACTAGCTAGACAATATCTGTAGTTACTTAGAAACTCATAAGATTAAATTTCAAAGGAATGAGATTCCCCATTAGAGTTTCACTTTCTAGGAGTATAATCTAGACTAGATAGATACTATCATACTACAAAGCGTGTATGCATTTGTGTAAATAAAAGACAAACTAGAAAGTGGATTAATTGTATATGACGGCATGAACAGCTGTGAATGTGATATGTGAATGTTAGTGGCCACTGCTCCAAACGGTTACAATTTTTCGTTGTTTCCGATGACTTGTGATGCTAAATATTAAAGCATTTTTTGTAATACTATTCCGATGTCAAATGTTAATAAAAAAAATTCAACTAAAATTTATACATTTAGTTAAAAATTTGTACCAAAAAATAGTTATTGATTAAAGAAGAGATCAAACAAAGTCGAGACTTGAGGCAAAATTGCTTATATTTTTCATAAAAAGAGGTGAAGCCAAGGTCATCTTTGCCATTATCATTACCATAAAACAACTGAAGTAGCCCTTCTGACTTTTTCCGAATTAAAGAGGTTACTTTGCACTATTTTGCAGATATGGGTGGACAAAATAACTATAAACCGAATCGTTGAATCGAGTTGAAATTAACCGAACCATTTAAGTGGTTTGCAAACTGAACCAGTCATTTAATAACGGTTATTGAACCATAATCGAACCATCTTGAATCGAACCGAACCGTTTTGAATCGAAACAAACCATTAGCAAAACACAAACTTCATATTTTAATAATGAAATTATATTTTCCCCTTCATCATGCATAATCATTGAAATTTGTTGATGTTTTTGTTGATATTCCTAAAATACAACTAGTAAAACCACAAGAAATTAATAATTAGTGATTTAATTCATAAAAAGGCGTATTAGCTTGGATCATGGGAGTATGATCCTTCTCGAGGTTTCAAGTTCGATTCTCCCTAGTGCCAATTTAGGTGGGCTAATTTAGTTTCTTAAAAAAAATTCTTAAAAAGGCTTAATACATTTGATCATAGTTCAAATATAATTAAGCTTAAAATGTGGTTTTGGTCCTTACAAATATGTCTAATTTTGGTTTTAGTCCCTGCAATTTTTTTGTCGAAAAACGTCCTTATTTTTTTTTTAAATAGTCTCTAACCCCACTTTTTGATGATTTGTCACATGTGTGCATGCGAGGCATTAGCTGACTGTGCCAAGTTGTCTAGCTCGCATCCACGTGCCAATTCACTTATTTAAAAATCCTTTTTAAAAAGTAGGTAATATGTTTTCGAATTTTAAAGCATAATTATTTTTAATTAATTAAAAAATAATATTAAAACTACACAAAAAGGGGAAAGTGTTAGAGTTTTCTCAATTTCCCCCTTTCTTCCTTCAATCCTCAATCGAACTCTACGATTTCTGCTTCTTCTTCAATATCAATCGTATTTCAAGAAGAGCCTTCATTTTGATACAACGGTTATCATAGGTACTTTCTTTGAGAAGTTAAATTTGGAAGGTGCTACTCTATTACTTGCCATGATTATGGAAGGATTTTATTTCATAACCTAAGCCTTGATGCCACTTTGTTGAAAATGGATAAGGTTATAGTGAGCTTTTAAGAGGAATTTAGGAGGAGAAAATATTTGAGAGGAAACTTGCTTCTACCTGCTTTTTAATAGTTTGGTTTACAAATGACAAGTTCTTCCTTTTTATAGGCTTTAAAAAAGAGTTCTCGACACATCATAAGTTGTTATTCTACGCACTTTAAGATGAAGTTCTACATTTTTTTTTTCTTCTTCAAGAGTTCGTACATATAATTCTATTTCTCTATACTATCAATCTAGTTCTACCCACTTATTAGTTAAGTGAGATTCACATATAATTATTCTAATGGTCTAAAACAAGTTTATTATCCATAATGACTAGCAAAGACTTAAAGATATCATAGAAAAGATTCATAAAAAAACAAAATCAGTTAATTTAATGTAGTGTATGTTTATTTTGGGATAATTTACTACTATTATACTTAGATTTACTTACTTGTTGAGAGGAAATTGAGTTCATATTTAGTATATTAAGTGTTACTTTAATACTAATCGATTACCTCAAATTAATTAAGCTACCAACTCCGCATACAAGCATTTGTTGAGTAAAACTACAAATCATTTAGATTCTTTTTTCGATAATACTAACAAATCATTTAGATATGAAATCTATATTATTTGCCGAAAATATCAATCATGAGAGTCCAATCGTAAGTGACAGACGACAGTTGGTACATTTGTGAACTGGAAGTCATAATTAACGAAGTTCCAAAACCATCGATTCTAGCTAGCTACTATCCAAGGAAGAGAAGAGACACTGCACTTCTAATCAAGAGAATTTTACATTAGAGATACATTCCTTCCTTGAAACCACTCTGCATTATGCATTGCACACCACTCGTTAAGAATTACTATTACATACCCGTTTGTGTACGTACATGTTAAATATGATATGCGTGTTCTCTTCTTTGATGAAAATGATATTGTCACTGACTCAGTGTCATATACACATCAAAACAAGATGCACCAATCACTACTCACCATTTGCCAAATGAAAACTCGTAACCATTATGTGTCATAAACGTACCCTAAGAATTGAGAGTGAGAGGAGTGAGAGTGGGGGTACACATAATTAACACACTCTTTAATCTCTTCACCAACGATATAAAGCCACGATTCGAACAACTGGTTAGATTAGATAGCTTATTATTGTTAAATAAAATCATATCAATATTTCCTTTTCTATCTTTATAATTTGACAGTCTCAAAGAACGAGGCAACCACCTGCATGTCATAAAAACATTCGTTGCCAAAACAGAAAAAGGAAAATCAAGTAATTTACCACTTTCTCCCCTCTTATTTTATTATTATAATTTCTAAACCATAATTACATTGCAACTCAACTCAACTGAGAGGAGCTAGGAAGAAAAGAAAAAACAACACAACGGACAAGAGCAGCATACTCATAAGAGAAAAACCACAAGTGGCTGCAGCAGAGACACTCAAAAACTAAAAACAAAAAACAAAAAGAAAGAAAGAGAGAGATTTATACAAAACAAGAATAGAGAATTGACACCTTGTTTGTCAATCTGCAATAAGAGCTTAACTTTGTAACTTGGATAATAAACAAAACATGATAAAGTAAACACAAGAAGACATTCACAGAAATAATTGAAAAAAATGGAAGGACCACTTATCAAATAAACTAGCTATAATTATTATAAATGTCACTCCAAATCACATCTTCCATGGTGTGCAAGCAAGGAGGCTGAAACATCCACGAAGTATCAATGGAATCCATAAACACAAACTCCTTTCCAAAATCTCCAACGTTTCCCAAACGAGGAAGCTCAATTATCTCACTCAATTCAAATGAAGTTGTTGAAGATGGAAACTCCATGTGAGCGGCTTTGGTAGCGGCTGCTTGAACATCGCGGGGAGCAAGTGAAGCCGGTCGAGGAAGCAAGTTTGCTAGCTCAGGGAAGTTGAGAATGGCGGAAGTTCCTTTTATACTAAGAGCAGCTACATCGTGTGCTCGAGCTGCCATTTCCGGTGTGGGAAATGTGCCGAGCCATATTCGGGACTTTTTCTTAGGCTCACGAATTTCGGACACCCATTTTCCCCAATTTCGCATTCGGACACCACGGTATACTGGATGCTTGCTTGTGTCTCTTATGCCTTTTATTTGTTGGGATTGTGATGATGATGATGGTGGTGGTGGTGATGAATTTGAGCTACTCTTAGTTTCTGATTTATGAGGTTGTTCAATAGTACTATTCATATTGTTCGGTTTGGCAATGGGAAGGAGAGAAATAAAATGAAATTAATGGGCCGTGACCGTTTTTTCCGTCACTTGGCAATCACACTTATAAAGGTTGAGTTGATATTGAAAAGAGTAGTAGTAGTAGTATAGTGTAAAGGACAGACCTGGGACCCACAATAGAAAATTAGTCATAAATTTTACAACAATTCAACACTTTCATCGACTTAATGTAACAAACTCCGGCAATTGAAGAACTTTAGTTAAGAAAGAGATTATGTAATAAATTGAGAGATGATATTTTCACCTTAACATACATTCTGCTCCACTGCAAGTAAGATGTAGAGCAATCCTTCAAAAAAGTGAGGTGTAGATATCTACGTAGAGTTCAAAAGATCATGATAGTAGCTTGTTGCATGTCTGTCTTCTATTCATGTGTACGTAATTATTGATATATATATACATATATATAAATAATGTAGGGAAAAAAATCTACATTAAAACTAGGAATGTGCAGTCAAGTGCGATCTTAATCGGACGGTCTAAATATGATTGACCCCACACAACTCAAATCCAATAGGTCACCCACCCGGCAAGGTAATTACAAGTGGTACACGTACCGCCCCTTGTGCCACACAAACTCTGGCCTTTCTGTGACTTTGCTGTATAATTATGTACTGTTGTTTGTTTGGTTCATGTTATTTTTTTAACCACTGCCTCCTGTTTCTTCACCCATATAATTACACTGATCCTATATATACATGTATATTCCCTTATCAGCAATTTCTGCAGAACCAAAAGGATGGGTTCTCTTGTTTTGTTCAAATTGATGCAATGTAATATTCCCGTTTATCATCAATTTTCCCCTAGTTTTGCTACATATATGTATAGGAGTAAGTATTTTAAGGTACATACATTACCTAAAAAAAAGGTACATACATAATGGCAGCAACAAGTTTGGTTCGTTAGTGGGATTTGTAAAAGGTTGTTGATGTGGTGGCAAGGACTCGCTAATAGCTCATTAGGCCTTCATTTATACTTTTTATATTCTCATTTTAATTGTCTCTTTAGGCTTTCTAATGCCTTTCAAAAAAAGTTTTAACGTGGTTTTCGTGATCTTAACTTTATTGGAGTAGGGATTCTGTTATACGATTATGTTGACTTAATGAGATTGATCACTTGTAAGAGTTTTATTTGAAGATATTAATTATCTGAATGCGAGTCTCAAATTAAATATATTACTTGTTTTCGAATAGTCCAAAACTCAGAGACGAAAAACCACGTGGCAAAGGGTAGAAGAATTTTCACTAAATGGAAGAAATGTTAAGAGTTAAGACCTCCCTCTAAATATAAAGAGAAAACAAAACACTTTTATTTTAAAAATAAAAATATTATCATTACGAGAAACCATACATGAGAAACTAATTATTCTCTCTATATTTTTCTTTGGGTTAGTACCTCAAATATCACTTTAATTTGGACGAGCTCTGAAAATAATCATCGTAAAACACACACACAAATTTCATCCCGTAATTTTTTTTTTATTTTTATGGGGGCTATTTTCAAACCTCATACAAACTACAAAGATTTTTTTTGAGGTATTAACACTGTTTCTTCTCACTCTTAAACAAGTTCTAGTGCTTTTTGGTGTGTTACTACTTGATGGGATAATGAAATGTATAAACGAGCTTGCTAATTATAGAAGAGGTAAACCAAATTTTCTTACAAACAACAAGCAAATTGCCTTCCAAGCAATACACGAAGTGTGCATCACGTCACTTGCATCTCATGCATCTTGAAACTTGTCAATACATGAAACTTTCCACTTTGCATCATATGAAAAATGCAACTTGTCTTTAGATGGTAATTGACATGTGGCATTGTCTTGTAACAAAAATTGCTTTACCCTTCATATATTGGAAGTTGAGAGATTTAGTAAGAGAAATTGAAGAATATGAGTTTTGAAAATTTAATTTTAAAATAATGATATTTTGATCATTTTAGGGTGTAACGAATTTTTTGAGGGGTGTGATTAAAAAAATCAATAAAAATTACAACAACACATTTTTTTTTTTTAAATTCTGACTTTACTTTTTTCATTACTAACAAATATTCATTTGTAGTTGTTAAAGAGACTAAAAGTACCAAACTATGAAGAATACATTTTTAATTGTGTAATAATATTTATATTTATTTAGAGCATCTAAATATATATCATTATTGTAACTAAATATAGAAATATTCCTACTTATAAAAAAACTTTTTCTAGTTTGGGCTATCCCATTTCACAACAAAGTTGTGTTTTTGTGGAAGAACTCGAATTCGAATGTTCTTTGAAACAATTTTTAACCAATTAGTTTTTATATTCTGAATGAACTTTGAATTATCAATATTATTTTTCCTAGAAACAAGAGGGTTCAAACAAATTCATAAAAAAGGGTTAAGACAAGACAAATATATTAGTAAAAAAAAATTAAATTGACTAAAATATAAACAAATTTTAGTTAACTTAATCATTTTAATATCATTATTCATAAACCATTATTTAATATTTTTTTTTAAGAAGGCAAATCAGTCTTCCGTAATTGATATCGAAGAGAATCAAACATAAGACTTTGAGAACAACACACTTCAAGATCCCAAGTTAACAACACCTTACCAACTCAAGTGGATTTAAAAATTATAAAATATGTTTTCTTAAAAAAATAGATAATAAAAGTATTGCAGAGAGAATATAATTCTTTTTTATCATAGATTCAAACTCGTAACAATATGGTTCCATATAAGCATTTTGACCGCTAAGCCAATAGTTGTTTTTGTGATTTAATTTTGCTTCCACTAACTCATATCCAATATGAAACGCCCTCTTTAAAAAACCAATTAATCCTTTTTTTCTTTCTTTACATAATTGAACATTGAACGGTTCTGAACCTTTTTGGCCCTTATTCCTTCGATCTCAACCCAGAAGGCAGCGGTTTCCATCCCTTTCTTCCCCTTTTTCCTTCGATTTCTCCTAAAAAATGTGACTATGATGCGTATCTCGTCCATAATAACTTAATAATGGTATTAAACTAATTTTGATATTAATGCTATTTTATTCATTTTGATTTTATGGATTGTGATTGTGTCAGTTTTGATGAAAGCCAATGCTTGAAATCCTATTATGATTGTATTGATTATATTGATTGCGATTGTGTCAATTTTCTTGGTTGTCAATGCTTTAGACACCTTCTGTCCAAAAAAAATGCTTTAGACACTTAAGGCTTTAAGTAATAACACACTCACGCTTTAAATTGTAATGGTTACTATTGACACTTTCAATTCCAAATCTTCATACTATATAGAGACACTTGAGTGATGCCATACTACTTGGACCGGTGCCATAGTTAATGATGAATGTTTCTATGTAGTTTACAAAGACGTGTTATCGAATGTTCAATAGTTAGTTATTTACTCTTTTTAGACTGAATGTAATTTGATTTATGATATTGAAAATGATTTTAATTTGAATTATTCAATAATATAATTGTAGTCTTTATTGAAATCTAATACAAAATATATTTATGCATGTGGACAAGTAATAATATATCCAATTTGATGCTTATATTGTCAAAAAAATTGAAACAAAAAAAAAATTGTGTATCACACGAGTCGGGGTCTTGTTTGTCTCAAATGGTTAATAAACTTAACAATAAATAAATTGTTGAGAATAATATGAATTCGATTTTTGGTGGAATAGTTTTTAATCATATTTAATTTACCTCACGACCGAACTCTAGATTACCAATATTCTTTTCCCGAAAACAGGAGGGTTAATACCAAATAATAAACCTCTAATTTAAATTAGTGGTCTTTTACTTAAAGTAATTTTTTTGTTCATCATTTAATGGATCCTCAACCTTCATCCCCTCATTCTTGGTTGGTAGGCTGATATATATTGGTGCTGCCATTCATTTCCTTCTATACGGATAGAGCTAGGTATATTGATCAATGACTCGTACATGATTTTGGATCAATTAATTGTTTTACTTCACGTGGTTGGAATGTTTTAACCCAAGTTATCGGGTTTACATCTGCATATTTGATTTGTGTAATTTTTATTTCTAAATATTAACTACATTTTGTCTATAGTACAATTGAACTATTAAATTATTTTCAAATATCATCTATGGCATTTTTTTTACCTTCTTACTTACAAGTTGCAACATAAAATGAAAGGTGGATATATCGTTTGGTTGAACTATAAGTTTAAAGGAGTTAAAGTACAAGGTTCGAATCATGGCAAAAGAGAATATGCTAACATCTAAAGCGGATTTGTTCGTTTAATTGTAGACCAAAACAAGACGGATTCAGACCAATGTATTACCGTTCGTTATCATTGACGGACGGACCAACCCGGCATGTTTAACTTAGGTTTATGGGGTGGATTATAGAACAAAAAAATTATGTGAGTTATTTGTTCATGTGTTCGGCTGATCCCTTGCAGCATATTGAGTAATGAATAAATTGGTTGACTGTCAATAATTTGATGAGATATGTTGCTTGCTGTACATTTCTCCTCACCTCAGTATAGTAATAAAAAATCTGATATATGGAGTCTGTTAGATTGTCTCCATACCATAGCTAACTAGGATAGGTATTGTGGAGATATTATATAGCCAACCAAGGCATGTGACTGCTTTTAAAACTAAAGAGTCAGGGGCCAACAATGATTGTTAGGTTTTTGGATTTTTTTCCCCTTTTAACCAATGTTATTCGTCGCTCCTAAAAGATGCAATTATTTCTCTTAAATTGAGAGAATATTACTTCATCTCATCACTTGCATTAATTTCGAACACTTAACAGTAAATAGGAGAAGTAGTATTTCACCATCTAATCGTAGGTGACTTCTATTTGTAAAAATTTCAATCACTAAAATCATATCATACATACGGGTTTTGGCCCTCAATTTTTTATAATCCTCTACGTACCTAATCTATTTTCTTTTAATTTACTTTTAGTCATTCTTTCAAAGGCAAGGAGAATATATAAAAAGGAAATATAGAGCATAGCACTATAACGTAGACTCCAACCAAAAATAAGGACAAGGCAAATAAAGAAAAACACCCCAAAAGAGAGAGCACTACGTACATATACAGCCATATGGAAGGGACCGAAATAAAGATACCCTACAGAATAAGCAACTCACATACATGCCAAAACAAAGCACCTTATTTCTAGCTAGAACCAATGTTAGTTCTTAAATCCGAATCAATCATTTTTGAAAATAAGATTTATCGTGTTGAGTGATGTTATGGAACTGGTTCTTAACTATAGGGAAATGAAGTCATTGTTGTTTTACGAGTGGTGTTTAGTTTGTTGAATTCTATTCATAGCTGACTTGTAAAATATAATAGTTTGAAAAGGATAAGCCTTGCATTTGTAATTTGATGGAATATATCTAATACTCCAATCTCTTTTCCTGGTATTTTATATATACACGTGCTAGCATGTGTGTAGGCAAACAAATTAAAGAGAACGCTAACAGTGTTCTCAGTGCATTGATTAAAATACTAAAATACCAAAAATTGATCCTAAAACTCTGAATCAATCATGTTAATCATTAAAAGTAAATATTTGAGAAGCATATATGAATTCATGATGATCAAATGATAATGTAGTTTGATTTTCTCAACGATAATGATTATTAAATGCATGTGACATGAAGATCACAACCTCTTTATTTATAGAACACAAATTAGGATTAACTATTGATACTTTTCTTTTTATTTTATCTCATCAAATATAAAACTACATGTTAGTCTCTATAGATTAATTATTAAATGTTCGCACCATATTAAATACTCATAAGTTCATATTATCACATACTAAATTATCATCAGATCACTTTTAATAATGGTTAAACAGAAATAACAATACACATAAGACCCGTTTACTTAAAAATATTTTGATTTTTCATTTTTAAATAAGATGAGAATAAAAATATATATGATAGTAATATGTATAATAGGAGTTATATTGTCGACAACCTTTTTCAAATGAGGCTTAGAGTTAATAAGGGAGAGAGTAGCTAGAAGCCTCTTTCAAGATACCTAGACCGGACACTTTACACTCATTATTTGAACACCAATCAGCCTTGTCAAATTAGTGTGTTATAAACTATGATAACATAGTGTATGTCGGACTTAACTAATCCTTAAAAAATTACTTATAAACTGAGAGTAAACACTCCTTAATTCATGTGTGTGTGGTTAAAGGGAAATGAAAGGGATATACTACTTTAAACTTTAAATTTGAGTTATTTGATTCAATTATTAAAAGAGGAGGGAAGAAGTAGGGAGCAAAGTTACTCTAAAACTCAAGGGGGATTTAGAGGTTAGAGAATAGTTCTTTCACATTTAATTTTATATGGGTTTTACTAGAAGACCCATTGATGAATGCGTTTTTCAGTAAGTTATCCTATTTGCACTTGCTAAAAGACACAAATTAATTTTTATGAAGGTGTTTTTTAGCAAATTATAACAAAAAAGTTGATAATCACACATTGGGGTGTGGATTGCTAAAAAACAACTTCATAAGTGTCTTCTAGCAAAACCCTTTAATTTGCACATAAATATCTCTATTTAATGTCCTTTTTCTCTAATGGAATGTCATTTTAAATAGAGCAATTTTTAAAATGCAATTTTAAATTTTTCTTCCATTAAAATCTCTCCCCTCTCCATCCCTCCCCATCATTAAAATTTTTCCCAACATTGAGAGTTTAGTTTTTTTTTTTTGAGTTTAGGTTTTTTGTTCCTTGAATATATGAGACACTGTGGGATCGACCCATTATTAAGACTTGACACATAATTTATCTATAGTGCCATTATTGTGCAAGCCAAACAAACAAACAGCTTACCCAGAAAAGCAGAAAGATAAACTTATAGGGAGAGAAAGAGATAATAACCTGTTAACTTTAGTGGCAGTGACTGTCTGTACTATTTTCTCCTGCACTTTACCTCAATAACGACGAAATATAATATAGTTCGTCCACGAAGTTATTATTATTGTTTTTCATATAAATATAAGCGCGTTTCCAGCTAATTTTCCAAAGCATGAAATTGTACCTACAAATAATGAGTTGTTACATGTTGATTGATACACGTTTTGGACCCTTCGAACTATAGTGGTCTTTTGCAACAGTAACACACACGAATGACGAATCAACCTGCAGTGCAAAATAGGAAAAGTTTTCAAATCGGAACCGCAGCCACAAAATTTTATTTTCTTTTTACTTAATTAAGGAAACAAGTAAGGAAGAACCTTAAGAATGAGAGACATCAGGGCCACATTAAAGCATTACCCGACAAATTAAGGCAACTCTAGATTAGGTTATTTGACTTCATGGATTCTTGTGAAATAGTGGGATTGCATTGGGTCAAATTATTGCATTTTATTTAATCTTTAGATAAAATTTACCTACATTTCTTTAGTTGCTTTATTGTACATATCTTAACTATTTCAAATCCACAATTATTTTTTTAAACTTTGTTATAACCACAAAATATGCGGTCACCTCACCGCGATCATTATAATAAATAATCCATCATACATGTTGAAGAGTCTCATATCAGACAAAAGATAACCTGAATTTGTGTTTATAATTGGAGGCAATCATCACCTTACAAATGATTTTGTGGAATTGTGTTAGGTCCAATCACGATCTATTGGATCATTTGCTATCAAGTTTTCGTTATCGGACCACCCACATGTTTTTATGGACCATCCACCATTTATGTCCATGAACCAAATCCAATCATGTTGATCGTAAAGGAGTGTGTTAAAGAGTTCTATATCAGACAAAAAAAAATGACATTTAAAAATATAAAAAATACACACAAGTTTTGTTCTTTTTAAAAGTTGGTGTGTGTATAGGGCATATAAAATTGTTTTGAGTTTTATACTATTGTGATGTTATTTAATATTTTGATTGACTGAGCTAGATACATATACAAAAGGCTACACACCAAAATGTTGAGTGATTCAGTGGCTAATGCAATAAGGACTTTCCACTATAATCTCAATAAATTCTCAATATATTTTTAGCTACGCCTAAGAATCTAGGATTGTCATTTCTGAGACAGTATACGAATATTTCCTTAACATCAAGGAGTACATAATTATTGACGCGCATTTACAGACAGCATCACAGCAATATCAATGATCAAATACCGTATATGTTTTTGGCTGAACTGAAACACATAAATATGTACGTTCTGGAGTTTATTTGACTCTATGTAAGTACTAGAGTTAACGTTCAAAAATAGAATATTTAAGTGATTTGGATTGTGTGATGTCATAAATAATCCCATATTGGTCAGCCAATCAGTGGCCATTTTATCATATTTGACGGTATAGATTTTCATGTAGATTTTATATTTTAAATCTAAAGTAAGAATTTGAAATCTTTATCCTTGATCTTGTTCAAACAACCACTAATGAACTTAGCAACTACTAATGAGCTTAGCATTTTTGAATGTCTGATATGTATGGTTTGTTAGCCTAATTAAAGATCTATTTCATATTAACACATCTTTGAATTAAATAGACTAACAAACTAATACCTATTATTAAATGGGGTTGTTAACTTACACCCACCTAAAAACACTAAGGTGCAAGTTAGCAAGCTGCAGCCACTTATAATTTACTAAAACACCCTTTTGTTTATATTCTAATCAATTTTAAATAGAAGGGCAATTTTGTAACTAACTTAAAAAAGATCCTTAAAAAATGAAACAAAAAAGACAATGACATGCTTAAGGTACAAAACATGTAATAAAGACAAACTTTTAAGGAAACAATATTTGGAATGATGAAAGTGGATGTAAATTAGTGAAGGTTGCTAACTTGCACCTTAATAATTTTAGGTTGTTGTAGCTTGCTAACTTGCACCTTAGTGTTTTTAGGTGGATGTAAGTTAGCAGCCCCATTATTAAATAGACTAACAAACTAATAGTTCAATGAAATTAAATTCTATTTTGATTTTTAAGATGATATCTAAAGACTACGATTTTATATGACAATTTTTTCGGACGTATATGACAATCTATTGAAATCATGTATTTTTTCTGGTACTGAAATCATGTTTTATAATGATACATTAAAATATACGAAAAAGACAATGTTGTTATGATAATATAGACTGATGAAGAGAAAATAGAGAAAAGTGAGAGAGAGTATTTTTTATGTATATGTTTCTATTACAATGTACCATATTTATAGGAAGATGCAAAAGTATGGAAATGAGTTAATGGGCTAAATGTTTGGCCCAATGATTAATGGACATCCACTATAATATATTTATAACAAATGTAAGATAATATACTTAAATTAATGTAAATGTTTCTGACAAAAGATGAAAATAAATCGACACAAAATACAAAATTTAAAATAATAATAGTAAGAAAAAATTTATTCATATTTTTCACATAAATAGGTCGATCTGTTTGGGAAGAAAAGTTTTTTTTGGGCATGAAGTATGTCCCTTTGAGCTAAATTAATAGGTTTCTAAATATGTTTTATGTTTGTCTATTTAAAAAAGTTTGACCGGGGTTATATGATACTTGGCCAGTCCTATTTGCCACTCATAAAAAGTATAATGAGATCTCTACAACTTGTCCAAAAATCACTTTTTAGAAGAGAGCTTAATACGATTCATATAATCCTTAAATTGTCACTTCTAGATCACCGACACAACCGCATGTCAAACCATACTCAAGCCATGTGTAAGCTTAGAGCCAACTCCGAAGGAGATTTGTATCACTTCTTTTATTTTTAACCGTATAATGGGCTAGAGTATCCTTGTACTAAATTTATTTCTATATATTAAATTTGCCATTCAACAAAAAAAGTCAATATGTATACTTTGCTACCAATATATATTTACGGATAGACAGTAATATTTATCACTTTTGATTAAGAAATTGATGATACGACGAAAAATAAATCATATATGCACAGTACGTACGATAGTCAGTCGTTGTATGAGTAATGTACATTCATACAGTGAAGAGGACATAGACATTTTGTCTCGCTTTAAATCTGTTTTTTATTTTTATTTTTTTGAGAAACAAGCCTTTAGATTATCATCATTGAACACGTAGAGGTTTTTCGCTCATTCTTGAATGATTTCTTTTGTGGCCCTAACTCTTGAAAGATAACAATCTCTTTCTTACTTGTTTTTCATTGAAATAGTACATTATGATTTTATTAGAAAAGGGACGGGAAAAGAAAAGGGGACCTTTCATTTATTAGGCCTTTATGCTGCATTTTTTATGCTTTGTATACTAAACATCAGGCATTTTTCTTAGTTTGGGACCAAACTAACTTGTTAGATTAACTACTATGGTCCATTTGTGGTCTCTTCCAATGTACAATATCATCCTCTCACCCAACCTAAACATGGAAGAAACTAAGCAAGTACAAATATAGGTTTATGTCCAAATCACACGATTAAAATTCAATGCTGCCAGTACCATCCAGTTAGCTGTGCCTATAAACAATGCGCGTTCTAACGGTGTGTTGAATTGAATTAACTTTCACACACTCTAGTGTCACACACTACTAGTCCTATTTGATTCCTTTTCAATAAATACAGTAATTTCAGTTTATTTATGTCTGGCTAATTGAGGAAGGTGACAATTTCCATCATATTTAAACACGTTGGAAGATTCTCTACACATATTAGATTGTCAAATACTAGTTTTAGAATTTGAAAATAACAAGTGTAAAAGATATATTCAAATGTAAAAAGAAAGAAGAGGCAGCCAAAGAAAAATTTGGATTCCCTAAAGGCAGAACTTCCTTCATCTCCTGCATTTAGGCAAAAGTTTAGGGTGATTTTGTCTCTCTTTTTTTAATGGTAAAACACTAATTTCATTTTTTAAATCAAATGGATATAAACAAATCGGAATCCAATTCTAAGAAACATCCTATCTTGTTTTGTGCAAGGTTCATGACAAAGGAGGACTGAGAAGCTACAATGTCAAATTTTATCTAGCTATGGATAATTTCTTTGACTTTTGCAAGCTTGTTTCGACAATGGTGGTCTCATAGTTGTCCAAGTAAACCACATGTTCGGAAACCAGATGATAGTGAGAGAAGAATGTCGGGATTGACATCACTCCCATTTGATTCTTCAACCTTTATATTATTTTAGAGGCTCTTTTGGAAATTTCTATAAACATCTGAAGTGTATTCTGAAAATAAACCACCCACAAAAATGTCCTATACAAAAGAGATCTTCCATCAAACAAGATCTGATTGAGGTCGTTTCTGATGACTGATAGATAATAAGTTTGTGGCCTTTGCTATTGAGCTTTTTATGTTTTCAAGTTAGTAGAGTCCATTCAAAATTACAATATATTATCTTGTAACCCTTATTTTCAAATGTTATGTCTTTGTCATTCTAATAAAACTCTAGAAGCCTTTGTTGTGTTATTCTCTCTTCTCTTTGAAATCTTATATTGGAAACAATGACAACAAAGAAACGCGAGTAGGTTAATGGAATCAATTTAAGATTTGTGCCCGTAAAGACTAGATTTGAGTGAGGAAAGCATATTTGTTGTTGGTGGAGGGAAGGAAAAACATGGTGGATTTTGGTCATAGGGCATGGGAAGAAGCAATAATTATAGTATGAAAGGATGAGGAAAACCCAAAAATTGGGAGAAAAATAAGAATTCTGCTCTTTACCCAACACATTTTGCTCATTCCCAACTGAATTTCCTAAAATACCCCTACGTGAGTTAACTCATATTAGTGTTAATCTCTGTGTGAGTTAACTAACGCATGGGTATTATGGAAATTTCAGTTGGAAACGAGCAAAAACAGTCCGATGAAGAGCAGAATTCGAAAAATAATTCCCAACATGGGAGGGAGGAGGCTCCATAGGAGAAAGCCCAAAAAATAAGGGTGTTGTGTAAGACACACTCCACTAGGGAGAGGGGCATTCGTAAAAATCAATGTTATAATGGTATAGCCTAACTGAAAATGTAGTTTCTCACCAACTATCAAATCACAACAAACCACACACGTTTAAGATTACTTAAACTTCACCTCAACCCTCCCATGTTTTTCCTGAAACAAGGCTTTGAAAGTTTTACTACTTTTTTTAACAAATGACACAAATTGTTTCGTGACATTTTTGAGTCACAAACAACTACATGATTACTACATCGAATATTGTTTTAAATGAGAGATTAGATGTCTCTGCGACCATGATTAAAACCACATTAACCGTATTTGACCACAATTTTCTGCAATTTAAAGAATCATGACAAGATTGTGTTTTGAGATCTCAATTGTCAATTAAGGGCATAAAGTAATGGAGTGGAAGTATTATCCATTTTCATTTGTTGCTTGCAAAAGACACATACAATGCATGTTCCTTGTTGTATCAGTAAGTTTAACACATGAAGAATATTTTAATCTTACAATCTAAGTTGCCTTACAACGATTCATTTATTTCCCCCCCATTTTTTTCTTTATTAAATAAAATCTATGAGGCTTTTCTTCTTACCCTTTTCTTCTTTTATGACTTAAAATGAAATTGTCATCATCATCGTCATCACTGTCGGTATCAATTTTTCTCTTGGCTTTAATGTCACCATTATTTGATTTCTGTGGCTGCTTCTGTGAAGTTCCTGTTTTAGTCGGCGGCTTTGATGATGACTTTATGGGAGTTCCTGATCGAAGTTCCTTTTGCTTCCTCTGCTTCTTCTCAAACGCTTTCTTAGCTTTTTGAGGGGACAACAACCCATGTTCCATCAACCTGCACAATGAGGTGCGTAATTTTATGCCTTAGTTTGTAACAGCAAGACATCATCATCATCATCATCATCATCATCAGTTTAAGACACAATAATTAATATTTTCTTTTTTGCTAGGGGTTATTCTATTCAACTCCAAAATCAGTTATTGAATCCTACAAGTCGAATGTGAACAGAGGAAGCAGAGAAACAGAATAGGAATATTTAAGGACTAGCAACAGGCGAAACAGATGCTCCCTTATTATGGGACATGAAGAATCGCGACAAATTTAGAACTAATTCTAATACCATCATGCTAACCATTGCTAGATCCTAAATTATGAACATTCATTTTCTTTCTCAGAATTAACTTTGTACCACTTACATAGATCATCATTAAATAAAAAAAGGAGAGAAGTTAGAGAGTATATTTAATTGTCTAGGCATTTCCTTTTAAGGAAAAAAATATAAGATAACAGGGAATGAGTTATTAAAGCCCTAACTAAAATAACACTCCGTTTCCAGGGGCATGTCTCTGCAGGAATGCAAGGCTATAGATGAACTTAATATGTGTAGACACAAGTTTGTCAGGTAAAAGGCTACTTGTAGTTTTTGTACTACAAATGTCTATCTTAATGACATGAAGAGGAATCAGATACTTGCAAATGCATTTGCTGACCAGCATCCTTTATTATTATGCAAAAGTTGCCAATGTGAGACATGAATGGAGAAAGTATGAGTCTGAGGACACAAGGGAAGACCATAATGTTTATTATAATGAAAGCCAATTGACATGAAACATTAATTTTATCAACTAAAACAGAATATTTTAATCGGTCATCCTAGCTACAGCTAGCTATCGTCCTGGATGAAAGTTAGCATAGACACATACATATCTTGATAGTATCATAGCAAACATCATAATTCAGAGTTTGGCCGGGAGGTAAATAAAATCTGGTCAAAGATTATTATAGCCAAGTGTTGAACTCAGGTGCTTGGGGTTGATTTGATCTTAACTGATACTCATTAAACCCTTGAGCTCAACCACTTGGTTAGCAAACATCTTGTTTTACCAGGAAAAATATATATCCTTATATGAAGATAGCTTGTATTTCTAATTGGACTATTGTAACAAATTATCCAGAGTATCCAAGCAACATGGCTCATAAAAACTCAAAATATAAAACATGAAGTTATTGGAGATGACTAACAATAAGATATATCTGAAGATAATGAATGATTTAACACCGTATTATTCACAATTCACAAGGAATTGTTCAAAACTGCCATTTTCATGCAATACATACATGTTAACAAATGCGAGATTGGAAGGAAACTCACCAAAATTCGGCCATTTCACTTGTTGGTATCTGTTTTGACAATGACTCATAGAAAATCCTCAGGGGTTCTTTCTGTCAACATAAAGTTTGAATATAATGAGTTGATTTCCCAATCAATATAGACTATGAATTGTAAATTCGAGATATAATAAACAGAGAGAAATTGAGAACCTCTTCAGGAGGATCATGTTTTTGACCAGGCAAACTGTAGACTTTCCTCTCTCTCACTTTGGTAGTTGTTGTCTTCGTCTTTGTCTTTGTCTTCGATATTGTTTTGGACGAAGACGCAGACATTGTCGTTGGTTTTGATTTAACCTATCAAGTTTATAAAAAAAACAGAATTGTAATCACAACTAAACTAACTTGCAACAAATATCAACCAACTAGTAACCACCTTCAACAAACAATTCAACTATATCTAACAACAACTAAAATTAATAAACACAATTAGGCCAAATATATAATAAAAAAAATCCAAGAAAAATGTAAAATTAAGAACAAGATAACAAATTAAAGTAGTACCTCAGATTTAGTGACAGTGGTGGTGGTGACAGATTTCATCTTAGAATCAGGTGGATGTTTGGTTGATGAGGTATTGAGCTTCTTATTGAGAGATGAATTAGAAATAGAATCAGTAATCTTTGGTTTAGTGGGAACATTTTGGGGATTTGGCTTGATCTTAACCGTAGTGCTTTTGGTCTCAGCCATGTTAATTTCATCAGCAAAAGATTGAGAAGAAAAGATAACACAGATCTTAAGGTGGGGACCACAGAAACAGAGTTTTTCTTCTTTCCTTATACATTGTTTTCAGTTTTTCACTGATTTTCACGTTAATTAACGGTGGTCGGAACACACGTGTAACTGTGCGTGTTAGTTAAAACTTTAAACATTTACTCCTCTGCTTCTGTTTCCATTTTCATTCTTTTTGACTAAAATTGTTTCTATTTACTACCTTTCTCCATTTTGATACTGCCACTTTTGACCAATACATAATAGAAAATTCTTTTCAAAATTAACTTTCAACATTTTCCATTTAGGAAAAAAAATATTATGATAGATAAATTGTTGGTCTTTTGATCCTCTTTATAAAATTATTAAGAGTATTTTAATGATTTTTTTTATTAATTTATATTGTAATTGAAAAAAGTCTTATAATTTTTATTTTACTTTTTTTTTTTACAAAATGTTCTTATATGTGAAATTTTTTTCAAGAAAAGAGTATGGTGCAGTATTGCAGCAAAATTTATTATTTTATGAGAAAACATATGTTGGATTTTTAACTGAAGCATATCCACTTAATTTTTTTTCTATAAGATCAATTATTATTTATTATAATAAATATAATAAACATGTCATTTATTATGTTGTCAAAAAAGAAGAAAAAAATATGTCACTTATTATATGATAATTTATTATAGTAATTTTTTTTTGAAGAATATTTATTATTGTAAGAATTTTTGACTAAATTTATTATAGTAAGCCGATCATAATTAATACTAACAATATTACATTATAATGATAAAAAAAATTTGAATCCACATTATAATGGTAATGATCTCACGTGCATAGAAAAATAATGATGACCCGTGAGTTGGGTATTCAAAGTGCATTTTGATTGATTTTATCATTTTAAGGTAAAAAAATCATTAGATTCAAAGATAAAATCAAATATGGTTTAATTTGGATGTCTCATTTAAGGTAAAAAAAATAATATCAATATTATAAAGATTTTTTTTTTTTTTTTGACGGAAACATGCTTATAGCATTTCATTAATAATAAGAGTTTCAATACAATTGGGTATATCAAAATAGACGGCGGGACTAGCTAAA
>Ga0315914_1004424_pt1 | contig 21049 bp, 11 predicted proteins | sample MpolenodulesMG_FD_203920 | JGI IMG/M metagenome (GOLD analysis project Ga0315914, IMG submission 203920) | Medicago polymorpha root nodule microbial communities from Los Angeles, California, United States - elongated nodules | ecosystem: Host-associated > Plants > Roots > Nodule | place: USA...
AATATTTTATTGAGATGTGCTTAACCAACTCTTTAAAAGTGTAAAAAAATAATATTATTTTTATTATAAAACTTTCTTTTTTAAATCCTTTAACAAGAACAATTGTTAACAAACATACATAGACACCCAACACAACACGAACATAGATACATCAAAACTGATAATACTTTTACAAAATAATATAATTTAATGTAATTATATGTGTCGGTGTTGGATACCGATGTATCAAATATCAACGTATGTCTGACATCAAAACACATCTAATCTAAAAAATATTCGAATCTGATAATATAACTCTTGTACACTTCTGGTTGACCTGTTAAATATATTCATATATATTGCATTTAGTAGTATTAAATATTCTTAATATACATACTTATAAGATTGACATGTTGTTTTACTTTGACTTTGATTTGGTTGATTTTGAGTCATATATCATATATGGTAAACATATGTCAGACATGAATAAAGAAACATGCAACTTGCAATCATAAAAGCATAAAAAAGTATGGTATTGATTGAATAACAAACAAAAAAAGAAAACAGAAGTGCACAAAATATTGATTAACATGGTTCAACAAAATTGAAAAATAAAACAAGATAAAATAGATGCAGTGAAAAATAGTACCTTCAGATCTGAAAAGTCTGACAACAGCAATAGCTAGGTTGAAGAGAAAATGTGGGAACAGTTAAGAAGAATAAGCATGTAGAAAATGCGGGGTAGAAAATGCGGGAACAGTTAAGAAGAATAGGCATGTCCCGCGTAAATAAATATATAAATAGGCAAATAAAAAATGAAAAAAATATTAAAAATAGTGCCAAGCAGGTTTCGAAGTGTGTTCCAGTGCACAGAAGCTCCGAATTTTTTTTCCAAAAGTTCATTTCTACAGCTTCTCATAGAAGCTCAATCTATTCAATTTTGTACATTGAACAAAAGCTACTTCTTCGGCTAAATAGCTTTATTAGAAATGTGTTTGGCCCTACTTTCTCCTTATAAGGAGAAGAGAAGCCCAAAAAAGCTTGGCCAAACAAGCTCTAAGTTGTTTTGAAAAAGCTATTTTTAAAATAAGCTGTTTTTTAAAAATAATCTATTTGTTTAAAATAAGCTGTTTTTTAATATAAGTTGTTTTGAAATAAGCTGTTTTGAATAAGGTGTTTTTTGTAATAAGCTGTTTTCAATAAGTTAATTTTTAAAATAAGTTGTTTTGCATAAAATAAGTTGTTTTTTATAATAAGCTGTTTTGAATAAGTTTTTTTTTTTAAAAATAAGCTGTTTTCAAAAAACAAGTTGTTTTGAATAAGTTTTTTTGCATAAAATAAGTTGTTTTTCAAAAAATTATTTTTCCAAAGGAAAATTAAATGCAAAGTGCATTCAATTTGCTCTCTTTTTTATTTTCTCTATAATCGACTACCAATGAAAATTATTTTTACATATTCCTATAAAACTTATTTCAAAGATAACAAAAAAAACTATGTTACAAATTACAATGTTTTAGTTTTCTTAGTAAGTGTGTTTTTTTTTTGCTTATAATATGAGACAGAGGGAGAATGAATGAATGAAAGAATGAAAAATTTAGGGATAATAGAGGTTCTGCCACTTCCGACTTGCTGCACAGACTGAGCGTGAGTTAACCCACCCATGTGTTAATGGTTGCGTGAGTTAACTCACGCAGTACTTTACACTTGCATTAGAGACGCGGCGTTAGTTAACTTACGCATAAATTTACATTTGCGTTAGTGAGTACTTCAATATCTGGTTACACTCTACAAATTCCTGACTACAGCCCATGATTATGATATATATACTGTAGCACTTTCCACCAAAATAAATAAAAATAATAAAAAGATGAAAATTAAGGAAATCAATTTGTGTTTAACAAAACAAAAGAATCAGGTTTTTCTTTTTTCTTCTTTGTTAATCAAGATTTGAGTTATTTTAATAAAACTGCAGAATGGCACGTGGAAAATTAATTATATCCCAGTAAACCCTAGTTGTATTTGATTCTTTCAGTCATTAGTGCAAGCGTGCGTGTAACTGAAACGCTATGTTGGGAGGAGCTGCAAAAACCTTCACAAACTTCTTGGGAGCTCCATTCCCATTCATCTCATCAACCAAAACCGATATCAAAATTAAACGCCCCCAAACCAATCTCTCTTTTCCATCCAATGGCTGTCGTTGCATCTCCGCTTCAGCCGCGTCACCCGAGCCACCATCTCCGGGTCAATTCCGAGTCGACATCCTCTCTGAATCGCTTCCTTTCATCCAAAAATTCAGAGGCAAAACCATCGTCGTCAAATACGGCGGCGCCGCAATGAAGTCACCGGAGCTTCAAGCTTCCGTCATTAACGATCTCGTTCTCCTCTCATGCGTCGGTCTCCGTCCTGTCATGGTTCACGGCGGTGGTCCTGAAATCAACCACTGGCTCGGCCGTCTCAACATTCAGCCCGTTTTCCGTGACGGCCTCCGTGTCACTGACGCTGAAACGATGGAGATCGTCTCCATGGTTCTCGTCGGAAAAGTTAACAAAATTCTCGTTTCTTTAATCAACAAAGCCGGTGCCACCGCACGTCTCTCCGGCATAGGTCTCTCCGGCATGGACGGAAAACTCCTCACCGCACGTCCTAGTCCTAATTCCTCAAACCTAGGGTTCGTCGGCGAGGTCGCAAGAGTAGATCCGGCTGTTCTCCGGTCTCTCGTCGACAGCGGACATATTCCGGTGGTTACATCTGTTGCGGCTGATGAATCTGGACAGCAGTACAACATCAATGCCGATACGGTTGCGGGAGAATTAGCGGCGGCTTTAGGTGCTGAGAAATTGATCCTGTTGACGGATGTGGCGGGGATATTGGAAGATCGGAATGATCCAGAGAGTTTGGTGAAGAAGATTGATATAAAAGGAGTGACAAAGATGATTGAAGATGGAATTATTGGTGGTGGAATGATTCCTAAGGTGAATTGTTGCATACGATCGCTAGCACAAGGGGTTAAAACTGCAAGTATTATTGATGGTAGGGTTCCACACTCTTTGTTGCTTGAGATTTTAACTGATGAAGGTGCTGGAACCATGATTACTGGTTAATTTACTTTCAAAATCATGTTTAGTTTTAAAGTCAAGTTCTGTGTTTTCTTCGCAATATTGTTTCAACCTTTATGTAGATAATAATTGCCCACTGTGGCCCTGCAATATTTGGGGAAGCTCTCAACGAGTTTTTAACTGTATGTAGGGGGCAGAATGAGAAATTATGATTGTTGTTTATGACCGTCTAATGATGTGTGGGGGCGTAAACCAACATTTCGGACTCAAGGGTCCAGCGATATAGTCTTCAAAATCAATGAAAGATCTATATACTAATTTTTTATGGTCTCTTGTTACATCAAGACCAACATAATTTTTAAAAGTTCAATTTAAAGGACTAAATTATAATTTTTCATTTTTGAAGGAAGAAATTGATTCGCCTTACCATTTCAATGATTAAAATGTTATTTACCCCTTATCAAACACCATATATAAAGAACACTATAAAAAGTGCTAACACTTCTGAAGCCTTTAGCCTGCTGCAAACTCCACAGCTGAATATCTGATTCAGAACTTTTTTCCGCAGTTAATAACATTCAAAGACAAGTAAATATTGGTGGGAGAAATTCCATTCGTCACATCTACTTTTTAAAAATTCTTAAACATTGATGGGAGAAATAAGACTTGGTTGTTCATTCCATTTGTCACATCTTTAACTCTATACACATTATCATGAAAGAGAGGAGGAAAAATGAATCTCCATTACACATTGTCGGTTGCCACGGCTTTGATATGTAGTTATTTTAGTATGTAGATTGTCAGATTCTTCAGATTTAGTATATATAACTTTAGTATGTTCATTGACTATGGGGCACCAAGAATGTCAAGCAATGAGTTATGAGCCTCCAGTTCATCGTGTCATATCAGAAGTTGATCTCACGCTTACCGGAAATTCTTGGTCACTCCCTCTGAGTTTATCTACAAGATTCAAAATCAAGGGTATCAATTTATTGTACATATTTAACGATATGAACCTTGTATGTAGAACTTGAACATGATGACTTACTATGACTGTTCGGACACCTCCGCCACTAGCACCATAATGAGCAATGGCAAGTGAAACTGCCTTTTTGACCATCATGCCGTACCGTACAACATCAAATACAATGTCAGCACTAAGTATTGAGATGGAAACCCCCCCCCTCAAAAAAAAAATCCAGAATTTCTAATAGCTCCTAATTTCTTTGACATTGTCCACATCAGAAGAAAAATATTGCCATAACAAGAAAAACCGGATTAAGTCCACTAATGAAATATAATAAATAACCATTAATGTATATTCTAAGGTTTTTGGGATAGTTGGTTTTACGTAGTCTCTATGCCCAAATGATCTAGAGAACCCCATTCTGCAAGCCTCACAACAACTATATAGCCTTTTCCTATGTAGTTGAGTCGGCAACATAGATAAATGGAAAATGTTCACTTTTCATGCAAACCTTTAGTTATAGAGAAACCATTTGTATCCTCGCACAATACTCTCACGCTACTGGCTAGTCATGATCCCCTTGTATTGTACTATCTTATTTAACTGGTTAGATATAAGCAATTCGAAGTTTAAATTTCTGAACTCGTTTCTACTTCTAGGCTTTTTTCACTAAAACCTTCAAGAAAACCTCTATACGAAACCAATCATATGCCTTTTCCATATCAATATAACTGCGTACATATTTTTTACTATCCAATAACTCTGGCATTAAAAAGATGCATGCTGATGTTGGAAAATAACTTCCGACAATTATCCCTTTTACTTTGCTTCTTTTCATTCACATTAGACAGAAAGAGAGAGTGGTCTATCAGCAATTGGATTTTATTTAATCATCCATCTTTTGTTTCTGCAAGTTTCTGAAATCTATGTATGATCTAGATCAACTTTAGCAAAAGGTTTTCCCAGCACAACTGATTCTTAAGGAAAATAAATAGATCTACCGGATGTCAGATCTTTATATCAAGGCATAACCTTAGCAAGTCACACAAGCAATACATGTATACAGAAATAGGACACACATCTATAGCTGAACATGAATACAGAAATCATTATAGAGATTGTATTCATAAACATGTTTTTAACAATCAAATACCTCCAATAGCAAATGGTTGTTGTACAATTGTTCCACCAAGAGGAACTCCTTAAATCTGACCACTACCGCACTTGTCCCATCCACCAACAATTAACTCAGTTTGTAAGTTATTCTGCCAATGAGAATGCTTACGGACATATACATACATATAATTAGTAGGTTACGGTAGAAGTATCCATCAGGCTGATGCAAAGTTTGATTTCAAGATTTTGAAGGAACATAGCATAATCTAAACCAGTATCTACTATCTACAATTGCAACTAGCATTGTGGAATTTAATGGAAACTCGACTATGCCACACTAACAAGAAAAAGCCTCAAAGTCAAACCTTGTTGTTATATGTGAGAGCGAGAAGCCGAACAAGGATTGCATCAACCTTGACTGTTGCAGGTTGTCCAAGTTAAATCCTGCATAAAATGAAAACTGATAGTCATGTGAACATCATCATTCATCATCATCAATGCAAAAACAAAAATCATAGCTTAAAACATCATCAGTAAGCTGTGTCGGATGCCCGATTGGCAACATATACTCTTAAAAATGAAAATGAGTCTATAACAGAAAATAAGTCGGGCTCAAACCTATAATTTTTAAAATAGACCAAGATTAGAAATTGCAAAGTTTGGTCTGGCCTAACTCATTTCCACCCTGCATTAGAGTAGCAAAAGATTTCATTTTGTCACAGTAAACTCAAATTGTATGTTTCGAAACTTCAAAACAAAAAACTATTGAACTTATTCTGGTGTTGGTTTTTTTTCTCTCTCGAAAACTACAATTACACATTTACGAAATTGACACGTATGGGCTCAAAGTTAACAAACTTTTTTTTTTCTATTTTTTTTTCTTCTAAGAAGTGTGTGGGCTCCACAAAAGGAGAAACTCATCCAACAATTCTTCCTCTCACGAAAGTGAGACAAACAGTTGTGGTTCTAACATCTATACTGCAAGTCTCAATCTAACATCCCTAATCTAACATCCCTGACGAACTTAAGCAACTGACCCTACAAACCAACGCAAGTATTTTCAGCAATTTAAGCATTGTTGACGGTTGACTGACTGACTCTACAAACCAACACCACAAGTCTTTTGAGTGTGTTTTGTCCTCGCTCGCACGCTTACCGGGAAACTTTCCACTAGGTCACCCATCCAAAGACTACTTCAAGTCAATCACGCTTAACTGTGGATTTCTTATGGAATGGGCTACCAAAAACACATCTTTTTTTGGTACTTAGTTGATTTTTATGTGCAACAGTAAATTTATTTATTTTCTTTTTTAAATGGCAAAATATTATTAACCAACAAGCCCGTGCAAGATGCACTAATAAGCTCGGGTGGAAAAAATAAATAAATACAAAGGGAAATCGGTTGCCGCAAAAACATCGGCTCAAACAAAAACCCCTTAAAAAACCACCCAAAAAACAAAGGAGCAACCCCTGGACCTGATGAGGGCAGCCAGCGGCCTCTGCACCTACAACAGTAGCAGCATCGCTGCTATCGCTGCTACACCTCCAAGAAAAAACCAACAAAAGACCAACCGCAAACCGGCAAAAAGCAAGCCACAAACCCACCGAAAAGACCCGAAGCCGAAAGAGTATTGACGCAAGCATATACAATTGACAAAACCGCATGCATACCCCTGCGTCAACACCAAGGACAGCCGCTCCAAAACGCCCTCCTCCCAATCCACACACTGCTGGCAGCAAAAACAGCACCCCTGGATAAAACACAGCAACCGCAGCAGAGGGAAAGAATCATCCAAAAACAGCTACAAAGCGCATGGACAGATCAGCAACCCAAAAACACCGGAGCAACCTACCAACACCAACCAAAAACCTCACCAAGACCTGCTAAAAAACAGACCACAGTAGCCAGCCTCCTACACCTACAACTGAAGACCCCTGAGCAGACCCCACCTCACACAACACACACTACCTCAAGGCAAAGCAAGGGATTCCAACTCCATTCATAAAAAAGACAAGACGGTGTGTGGGACCTTTCTAACATCCACCGCCAAGACACCACTTTGATCTCCTCAACCAAATCATCCACATCAAAAGAGAACCTCTTAAAAATCGTATCGTTCCTAGCTTTACACAAAACTCAAATGGTTGTGTGCCAAAATAACCAAAGGCCTTTAACCATCTTTTTACTTCTTCCCCCAAGACTCCAACACTCCCAATGGACAAAAAGACTTGGCGGGATTAAAAACCAAAAGTCCAACCACAATATCAATTTCAACCACACCAAACTCGCTACACCACAATGTAAGAAAAGATGTAAGGCCGATTCCTCAACTCTCTCGCACAAAGCACACAACAAGGAAGAATCTGACGGTAATACATTTCTCAAGGCAAGATTACCCCTAGTTGGAATACAATTAAGGAAGACCCTCCAAGCAAACGCTACCACTTTCAACAGCGCCGGACTTTCCCACATATTCACGAACACCCTCTTCTCACCGTCACCCCACAAGTTTTCCTCAAATCCAAAACATCCAACTTTAAATAGGCCGATTTCACCGAATAGAAACCTTTGTCTTCTAGCTTCCATCTCCACACATCCTCCTCAACCGTCAAAGTCGTTCCAACCAAGTCCTCCAAAAGGCTATTTAACAACTCTTCCTCCCACACAAAGAGGTGTCTTCTCCAATTAAAATTCCACTCCACCCCTTCCTCCGAAACAACCCCCATCTCCCCCACCAAAGCCTCCTTTTGATTTGAAATCGAAAAAAGTCTTGGATACTTTTTGAGAAAAACTCCCACCAATGTGTTGTCTATCAAGTGATAATGTGTTGTTTTTCGTATTTCAACTAATAATTTTCATGGATAAACTTATTTGGGGTAGCTAATTATATATGTCATGAAAGTAGCTAGACACAATAATACACAGACATGGTGAAAGATTTTAGACTTGTACAATTTTGTTAAATGCTTCACCCCACACAATTTTGGAAGCTCGTTCTTTGACAACAAACATTTAACTCTTTCAACCAATGTTCTATTCATCCTCTCAGCAACACCAATCAAACATGGAGACATATAATGTCTAATCAAATTCCCTCTACAATAAGCTTTAAATTTTCTCAAACGGTCGCATTCATTATATGTGTATATTCACTTTAACTTTTTCCAGTCTCATGCTCAATTGAGACTTTAAATTTCATGAACACGCTAAAAACATCATTTTTACTCTTTAATGTGTAAACTCAAGTCTTGCTTGAATGGCCATCAATAAAAGTCAAAAGGTATGCACTACCCCAACTGTTCTTGTCTTCATGGGACCGTATAAATGATAGCCAAATTTATGATCTTATAGGTGAGTGAATCTTAAAAAGAAGTTTTATTCTTCTTTTCAATAAAACAATTATCACATTTCATCAAGTGTGGATTTCTCATGTCAGACAACACATGCCGCATGCTTAGCTCATTCATATCTTGCTCACTCATGTGAAATAACCTCTTATGTCATAACTCAACTTTTTCAACCTGTTCAACTACATGCACATCTTTAATTATTTTTGCATGTGTCGCGTAAAAGGTAGAACATTTCCTACCTCTAGCAAGAATCATAAAACCCTTGGTAAGTTTCCAAGTGTCCCGTGAAAACAAATTATTATAACCTTCATCACATAGTCTAGCCACGAAAATTAAATTTAATCGAAAGTCGGAACATGCTTCACATCCTTTAGAGTTAACTTGTTGCCGTTAGCCATCTCCAAGGCCAACACACTTTAAAACACTTTCATGGGCCAACTTCACGTCATCAAATTCATCTGAAATATATGAGAAGAAAATATTTCTCGTGAAAGAGGCATGTACGAAAGTACCACTATCGATCACCCAAATGGATACACTATCAACAATATTAACAATACCATTTAATCTCCGTGAGTTTAGCTTAGTTGGTAGAGATATTGCATATTATATGCAGGGGTCGAGGTTCGAACCCCGGATACTCTACTCTTCCACAATTTAAATTGTGTGAACTCTAGCCACTAGGCTACTTGATCCAAAAAAAAAAAACCATTTGAACTCTAAACACAAAACCTTCTATAAATAGAACGCTTACACATGAAGAAAGCCACAAAAAAAAAATCACATTTTCTCCCCCATTTGGAGGTCTCACCCGCGTCCGCCATTATCTCACTCATTTCTCAGCCAATTGCTCAAATTTGGTACCGAATTGGAGCCCTTAACAGATTCTAATCACCCTCACACGATCCATCGACGTTGGAGAGGCACTTTCTCCATATTTCTCCTCTCTTCTTTTCATTTTGAACCCTGATTGAATAGGGTTCGTGTTTTCTTGCTTATTTGGTGAAGTTCCATTGTTAAAGTGTTGGTGATCATCTTTGTTAGCAGGATTATACAAAACATTTGCATTTGAATCATTTTTTAAAAAAAAAAAAGTGATTTTAGAAATGTTTAAAATGTTTTTATTTGATATATTATTTTAGACGGAAGTTGTTTATTTAACCAGTTAATTTTTTTTATAAATATCGATTTTAGTGTTGTCCAAGAATAAAAGGGCAAGATGGAATCAACATATAATGATCTAACATTTTGTTCTTAATCTGACATTTATTTACATAAAATAAACTAAAATTTTATTTTAGGAAAAAACAATCTAACATTTATTTATTATTTTTAGAGTAACAACATATAATTACTTAGCGATATGTTAATTGAATATCCTTAAAAAAAATGTTCATTGCATAAAAAGTCGCTGAGCAAGTTCATTTTTGCTGTGGCCTGATTTCTAATTTTGCCAAGCATCTCACATTTTCACATGGTGACATGCACCATGAGATGTTTGAACGGTGTTGAATTGATACATCAAGCAAACGACTTATATTCATTAGCCATATATGTACTCAGAATTTTTAAATTTCTCAGATCATAGCACCTGAGAGAAGTATACCTTCATGGATTCCAAGACAAATTAGATTAAATCAAAAAATATGTATAAGCTTAAGAAGAGGGATGTTTTCAAAATAACCCCAAATTTTGCTGACAACATTCTACACTGCTAGATACTTCCCCAAAATGTAAGTTAAATACTGGGCCTAGGTAGACTAAGAAAGATCTGTCTTCCCTTCATCCGATTCATCCTCTGAATCAGGAACAACAGTAGATTCTATGGCAGTATTTCGGGTAGGTCTCTGTCTCACTCTTTGCTTTGCAGTCAAACCCATGCTTTCTGGAACAGTGTGGCCAGGGACTCCAGCTATCCGCTTACTAGAGCGAACCCCTTTTGGATAAGAAACTGCATGGCTAGAGCGTTCTTCGGAATTATCCGCCTGACTCACATGTTCATCATTCTCCTCACTACTGCTGTGATTCTCAATTTCATAACCAGCATCATCACTATCGGATATAGGTTGCGCATCCCTTTTAGAATCATCACTGTCTGCAGAAACATCTATGTCGGAGTCATCTTCCGATCCTCTGTTTCTATCTTGGTCAGCAGCAGGGGACTTTTTCCTTTTGCTAAGCATCAGTTTAAAAGAGTAGAGATTATAAAAGTAGAGTCAGATACAGAATCCAAAACACGTATCAGAGAATGGAAATTATAAATGTTGGCATGTTATACTTATGCAGCAAATATATTGTTAGGGTAACCATTGCTAAAAGTTATCAACGTTATTATTCTCAGGAACATACACTTTCATCTCAGATTGTGTGTTTCAGTGGGTGTATCTCAGCAATGGTGAAAAGAAGCAAAGTATTAAAGGCTTAAAAATTTTGCTTGCTCCTTCTCTGAGAGGATTAAACTATTCCATTTGATGATAACAAAAAACTATCAACATTCTACAAGGATGATGCAATGTAGCAAGGCAGATAGAACATGAACCAATGGGATATAATAACAGGTAAAACATACTTTGTCAACTGTATAGCCTCCTTAATTGTTCGATCATAAGCTTCTGCAATATTTCCCAAAAAGAACTTGATTAATGTCAAAATCCAACTGATGTCATAAAGAGACAGAGAGAAGAAAGAAATTGAAACAGTTTATATTCAAATGAGTGATTAGTTGTGAGAAGCATCAAACAAAATGTGGTTAATTACACCCGACCTGTCAAGTCAGTTTTAACTCAATTTTATTTGCACACGTGTGATATGATGACTAATAGAACAATAGGAGTAGAAACTAGAAAAGCAATTCCTAACATTGAAATGGCATAAATGAGAAAATATTTCTAAACAATTGAAAATTCTGAGCTGAAATAACCATTTAGTACTTAGAAAATTAATGTAAACACCGCACATTACTCTCTTAAGACTAAAAACTGATCAAGGAAAAAAAACAAGAAATCAGTGAAAGTGAGGTAGAATTTATTTTATCAGATATCATACGCAAAGTAATACTGAGCAATTCAAAAGAGAGGAATATCTATTCACAATTCAATCCCTATCCCTATGCATCATAATGCCAAACGAAGGGCACCTCACACATACACAGACATCCTCATCTGCTCAGTTGATATGACCAACCCCCTTTAATAGTGCAAGTAATACACAAACGGTAAATTCAACTCCATAAATATGCAAGCACGAAGATCTTACCAAAACTGTAATTAATAGGCCTTCTAGTGCGACAAGAGCGTGTATTTCCAGACGAAAAAGAGTTCTGAAAATCTTTTAAGAGCTTATCCTGTCTCTCTTTTTGTTTCATTGCTCTTTCTTTCTTCTGTATAATTTGAAAGTAATGTTACATTATTTTTAATATTAAAAACAAATAAAGGGTGTTCCCTAATATTTACTACTATTGAACACAAAACAAAAGGATGCATGTACCTTTTGAAGTTTCTCAAGAACAGGAATAGCATCCCTTTGAAGCTTGTTGCCCATAGAAACCTCAACAGAAGACTTGCTAGATGATAATTTTTCCTGCAAATAACATTCAAAGACAGTTAATTAAGGTTTCAAGTATGAGTAAAAGATGGAAGAGAAAGGACAGTTAGCGTGTTCTTACAGCTACTTCAGAAAATTCGTCTAGATTGGAGGCAAGTGTTTCCCATTGAAAGTTGGGAAGTGATAAACAACCTTTGCCCTTACGGTTTGGAGTGGAGACTGATGTGATTGTTTCCCTGTACAATCTGTGACTCTGCGCTTTAGTGTTTGCATCGTACCTACAATAGACAAAGTCAGACAGATTAATAATTTTTAGGGTTGTGACAAAATCATGAAGAAATTGGAACATATTGAAATAATTACCAATAGGATGTGCGAGTTCCATCTCTTTCAAAGGCCTCTTTGCGAAAAGAAGAAATATGGGTTCCTTCTTTTAGAGCATCATTAATATATGATACCACATCATGTTGCTGAACATAAACAAACAAACCATCAAAATAATCCGTATCATTCAAAATTGAAACATCAAAATTTGAAAGGAATTAGATAAAAAAAAAGGAAGGAACACCAATAATGATCAGAGATAATTGTATAGTCAGGATAATGCAGAGCAGAACTATACTATTGTGTATATTAAAGAAACAAAAATTTGAACAAACTAAACAGGAGGCCATATTACATCAGCTCTAACTTCACAGAGGGCTTTTAGCAGTAGTAAACGATCCAATGGATCAAGCTCCTTGTACTTTGATATCTCCTCTCTGCATAAGCAATAATGACGTCAGTTCATTAAATGCCATAACAATTGGTATTGATAGTAGAACATGATCAGTTCAACTTGGTACCCTTTAGATGGTACAAGTGGATTCTTCCCCTCAGCAACCTAAAGCAAAGAGCAAGCCAACAGAACAAAGCAATAAATCGTATCAGCAACCGGAAGAAAAAATATAAAAACAAACTTAAGCAATCTATTGATGACTCACCCATGGCCACCACGTAGTCAGTTTCTTAGAGAGAGCGGTCACCCATTTATCAGAATCGTGTAGTGCTTTACCAACAGGTGGTATTCCCTGGTAGGGGTAAAAATTTAACTTAATCTACAAAGAAACTAAGGATGGACCAGTATCTAATAATGGATAGGAAGCCATCAACGGAAAAACAGAAAGTATGTGAATGAGGATGAAGTTTGACAAAGTTATCAAATTTAAAGAATTAATATACTCAACCTCCAAGCTAAAATTGCATTTGCCTTACAGATTTTGGGCTTTCTTAATAATTTTACATACAAATGAAAAACAAGCCTTCCACGATAACGAGATAATAATATGCACTATCGGGAAGTCAGTGTTAATAATCAAATAATGCAGTTCATGGCAAGTTTTACTTCTAAGTTTCTAACAAACCAACTGATTTGTGTTTCATCCAAATTAGACATCAAATCAAAGTCATTAGAACAGTGTTACTAGCGGTTGTAAATTGTCTAAAAAAAATCTTTTAAACTGAAATGAAAAACATAACCCAAGAAACAATTAGATCAACAAAGTAATGGTTACCCTCCAGTGCTTTTTCACATGCCATTTACTACAGACAGGGCAATCATAAAACATATATCGTTTGATAGTCTTTGATCATATCAAGCTCGTCTAAATCTGAATCGACAATGTATCTAATTGTTACAGCAACAACAACCAGGTCTAATCCCACTAAGTGGGTTTAGCTAGTCTTTCTTTGCTTTTGGTTGATTTTTCTACCCTCCATCCAATCCACTCTCCTTACTATAGAATCTACAAGCCTAGTTTCCAGCATCTTTACTAATAGTTAAAGTAACTAAAAAACGCATAAAAATATTTCATTTTAGGAACATACACATTGCATTTACACGGTTTTAAAACGCAATCCACAAAAGGCAAACATTTGAATTTGAATGAAATCAATGAATAGCTTAAAGGAAACAAAAGACGAGTATTGAAAACAAGAGCGAAAAGATACCTTCAAAAGTTGAATGTGAAGGTTAGCAAGAGAAGCATTAGGTTTAACAAGTCCGATCTCAATTTCTTGGGCTGTAACCTTCAAATCATTACCAAGTAATGGACTAAACACCTGAATCACGAAAAACGTTACTAAGATGATTTGGAATCGTAACCTAATAGGAACATTCGAAGCAGAGGATGAATAACGCGAATATCTTACGTCAAGGAAATGGAGAACGGAAGCAAGTTCCCAACGTCGACGTAGATTCAAAATCTCGAAATGTAAAGGATTATCCTGAAAATCGCTTCCAACACCTTCTTCTTCTTCAATGGTTTGCATTGTTATCGTTACTCTTTCGCAACCGTAACTGAATAGTTTCACGGTGAACGAACGAATGAGAGATTGATAAGAAGCGCTTTCCCGCGCGACAAATGATTATTATTACTTTGAACCAGTTGTTGTTGTTTAGAGAGAAAGAGAGAGTTTTTTTGAGAATTGTTTTGCACTGATATGTTCTTTCTGTTCTTATTTTATATTAGAGTTTTTAGGGTTATTACTTTCGGGATCGCGCCTTTTCCACTTCTATTTCCCCCCTCTCTCTCCTTGCTCAAACGCACCGTTTTATTACCCTTTCTTACTGCAGTAAAAAGATAAAAATATAGTAATAATGTATTATGAATTTAGGGTGACATTTAGAGGAAAGGATGGAGAGTTTTTTACCTTAAGAAAGTTATTGTTAACCACTTTATTAAAACTAAAAAAATATAGTTTTATCATACACTCTCAACACTATAATTTTTGTCGTTGTTTTTCACCACCGTCTCTCTCCTTCATCCCCACCAATCCACTACCACCACCACCACTACCGCCCCACCTCTCGTTCTTCCTTTGTCTGTGCTTTTATTGTTAATTTAATTCGCTTAAAATAAAATTAAGATGTGATCTCCATTCTTTGACACGGCGATATCAAACTCATCGCCCCCAACTCTCCGTATTCTTCTAAGTCTTCAATATCTCTTTGTGGCCTAACATAACCATCTCTCTCTAATTTTTTTCTCCCCGATTGAAAGATGAAATGCCAATCTCTTTTTTTTTCAATTCTTAATTCTTCGATCATTTTCTTATTTCTCGCTCATTCTCTTTGTAACAGAGCCCAGATTCTTTGTTTTACCACCTGTTGTTTCTCATAATCGAATCTTCTTATTATTTTATCAAGGGTTTTGCTAACTCGGGGCATTAGTTAAGGAATCTACAAATAAAATTTTTATCTTGGAAATATAAGATGTTACATTTGATTAAGTAATGATTATACAACCTTTTCATTAAACCTTACTCCCTCTGTTACTAATCATAAGTAAATTTGACTTTTTACGTTCATTCAATTAATGATGCATGTGGTTCATAATATGTACTTGTTTGGGGTGCTTAACCATTGCCCTTAGGGCACTGGTTAGCATTCTCCTTTTATCATTAGTTTGATTTTATTATCCTCACTTGAATTTCACAGCAAAAGAAGGTAAAACTAGGTAATTTGATCTTTTTATGGGAATTGAGTAAATTGAATGTGTGAGAAATTTGTAGTGATGAGTTTAAAATTATTGAGAAATATGTTTTTATGTGATGATGAATGTTGTTGTTGTTGTTAATTACGGTGAAATTAGATACATTCGACTTTTTGCCAAAAACACTACCGTCTTAGAGTCCCATGTTTGAAGATCTTTGACTCATTTCATGGCAGATAAAAGACCAATTGCCTCGCCAATATACACACTGAGCATGGGAGTAAACCACTTAGTGCGTGCTGGCACGAACACCCCTTAATCGTCCCTAACACATCTGTCGACACATACTCCATCCATAGAGTCAGATAAATTTACATATACATGGGGACGTTTTGCACCACTTCACAACTTTGTGAGCACTTTGGTTTGTGTGTTTAATGCTCCCTTTGCAATATTGGAAGGTTTTAGTAGAGGAGTGATATTTGTACAATCAATTTTGTACAACTCTTGTGCCAACTACTTTTCTCCTCTTGTGATTGGACAAAAACAATAGAGAGAGAAGGAAGAAGAGAAAGAATAAAAACACACGTGAGTATGAGAAATAAGGTTGTTTCAAAAATTGTCAAAGAGTATATGTACAAATATAATTTCTCTTTTAGTAATATCGTTCAAAACTTTGTTGTTTTTGTGCTTTCAAGTGCTCCACATTAGAGCACTAAATACAGAGTGACGACTCTTGTCAAGATGATGCATGGTTTCGAAAATGTTGTGAGAGATGTCACCTCAGTTATTTAGAACAACCAAGATGGTGTTCCACGCCCCTATACGATGCTAGCATTGCATTGTAGTTATGCAAATCGACTACTGTGGAAATTCTTATTTTATGTCACTAATTTATATGGTTATTTTTATATGAACGTGTTTACATTTTATTTCATCTAACTATTCAATTTGACTTAATTACATGATAAAAATAAAAATAACATTTATTTTCTTATATTATTAAAGTTATTTTTTTTAATTTATTTACATATAGTTACACATTATTCAAACCCAACTGACTACCCTGTGCTAAACACCAGTTATTACAGTAGTCACACCTGTATTTTATTTATGAATCGTCAATGAGATTGATTGTTCTTTTGCATAACACAATTACCATCTATTGGCTCTCTTCTTACAAGGATTGTTTAGTATTAGTGAATTATTTTATGCTTTGACAAAATTGTTGATTTTAATTGGATGTGGAATTAAAATTAATACCTATATACAATGAGTATTTTGTCTTGGTACATTTTATTTCAATTGTACCATTTATTTAAATATTTAGAATTTTATCATTTGAAATTATTAAATAATAAATCATTAAAATTCAATTGCAACATAAATAATTTTACTGTGATATGAGAACAATATCAAAGATTTTATAAAAAGTATTTATTTTTAATAAAAAAACATAATGAACCAGTTGTCGAACCGTACCAAAAAAGAAATCAAATTGCGACTAATAGTTCGTGAATTGAAACAAAAATGCGATTCTTGATATTAACGCGGTTTAGTTTATGATATCAGCGTGGTTCATTTTGGTTTAACGTTCAGTTCAATTTTTAGTTTTTAAATAAGGTATGAAAAATATTTATTTGGTCACAAATATTAAAACACCTCGTTTGGACACACATTTGAAAAAAATTAAGTAGAGAAAAAAAATTAAATAATGCATATTTTAAAATAACGAGTGTGAAAATGTTCGTGACCAAGCAAGGGTTCATTACATGTTTAAATGTGATTTAAGGATTAATCGATAAATGATTCATTCAACGTCTTTCAAAAAAATGATTCATTCAATAGTTAATTAAGATCAAATATGTCACAATGAATTTAATTTAGTTGGTAGAAACATGACATTTTATATGCAGAGACCCAAAAAAAAAATGTAGAGATCGAAGATCGAACCTCAGATTTATCAATTATTCATTTTAGGATGAATTTCTAACTATTAGATTACTTAAAAAAAAAAAAAACTAAGAAAATACTAACAAATGATCAATTGCACACTTCAAAGACTATAAATGATAAGTTTTATAAAAATCTATACATTTAATATTGAAATATTTAACTGTTTTATAAAATAATTTCTTATCTTAGATAAAAAAAAAATGATGCCATGCAAAAACTAAAGAAGTGTGTACAAAGTACAGAAGTACATCTTTTTCATCGAGTGAATCATCAACTTCGTCCCTAAATTTGCACGGATCGGCCAATTTCGTCTCCCAATTTAACGAAATATCAAAACAGTCCTTGAAGTTGTAAAATGTCAATCAATTTAGTCCCTCCGTCCAATTGGAGTGTTATCGGTGTTGATGTGCCCGTTAACCTCTCACATGTCAGATGTCACATAAGCAGAGACTAATTTGGCCGATAGTGACCGAAATTTCCAAGGACAAAATTGATTGATTTGCATAAAATGTTGTTGTTTCCTCCCCAACGACTATTTCTTCCTTCCCCAGCGACTCTTTCTTCCCCAAATATATAAAATTGGAACCCTAATTTTATAATCTTTAATCTACACTCCAAAATCCCCAAAACTTCTTCCAATAATTAGTGGTAACGTTCTTCCCCAATTAAAAAAACTTCAAACCCTAATTTTTTTTGATTGAATCCGAAACTAGAATCCCTAAAATTTCTTCAAACAAAACTGTTCAAATTGAATCTGAAATGATGGGGGTGGACATATCGGCAAAAAGAGTTATCAAAGTCAAGTTTCATCTTCAAGCTCCATGTTTATTGGTGACGTGAGAGTGCTTGAATGTTGGTGTGGTAGAATTTGTGTTGTAAGAAAATCCAATACTCTCACTAACTTAGAAAGACATTTCTATACTTGCCCTTTATCAAAGGTTTGTTTAACCATTCTTGTGTGACGAATGGTTTGATCAACACCTTATTGATTATGTACGGGATGATGTTGAAAATTGTGAATTTTTTATCTGTGTTGATGAAGCTGGAGAACTAAGTTACTTTTAAAAACAATGGAATTGGTGCTGGTCGTGGAAGAAACAATCAAATTTGTTTATTTAATCATCTTAAGGAATTATGCGCATCACGGTAAACAATGGCTAGATAACGTGTTTACGAGCTGGTTGCAGTTCATGGGAAGAATGCAACAACGGTTTTTAAAATGAGGATCAAAACATTATTTGTTTAAAAATATAGGAGACCAGAGATGCATTTAAATATTTTTTTAGGAAATTGCAGAAATATAAATCATTTTTTACAAAACCAAAATAGTCCAAATTTTTAGACATCAAAAACATATTTGCACAATCATGACTGTTGGAAATGGAAATGGAAATGCATGGCGATGAGATTAGTGAGATAACTACGAAACGGAATTCTCTCATCAGAAACCATCATTGTGAATTTTCTATTAGAAGAGAATTACATTCTAACTGCTTTTGAACTTCTTCAACATTTCAATGATCCTTCCATATTTCCTCCTAATCAAAATCTCTCGCTTCAACTCCCTCTCGTATCTATCTCTTCTTAATTCCTTCATTTTAATGTAGTATGGTTGAATCACATTATTTTGATCCTTCAAATCATAATATGAGGTATAATCTCTATCAGGGTCGTTCCCAGGTAATCGGAGGCTCGACTCTCATGTAAAAATAGATCCCTAATAAAATAAAATAAATATTTTTTTAATAAATAAATAAAAAAATTATAATATTTGTTGTTAGAGTTTAACTATCTTATACAATATGTATGGGCCAAAATTTACAAGTGTTCTAACAAAATAAGAAGAAAAAAAATTATATCATGTTTTTATTTGTAAATATATAATCCAATATGTTAAGGAGAATTTGGCTAAATTGAAGAGAGGATGGATGAACCTCAAATCCATAAAAAAAAAAAAAAAAAAAAGTCTAAATCAAAGCAAATCATAAAACATGGACCCAAGCTTTAACAACACGGGTCACTTCAGCAATTATGAAATACAACTCAGGCTAAATATATGAATTCTGCTCTTTACCCAACAAAAATTGTTCGCTCCCAACTGAAATTCCAAAAATACACTTGCGTGAGTTAACTCACGCTCGTGTTATTATATGTGTGTCTCTGCGTGAGTTAACTCACGCAGGCACATTATGAAAAATTTAGTTGGGAACGAGCAAAAACAGTTAGGTGAAGAGCAGAATTCTAAATATATTTATTACTTGTTTACAGGGCTATAATTCTTTTTATGAGGCCCATATCTTGGAGAGGTCCAGCTCCATCGAATTATTTGCACCCCCAAGGTCTGGGCCTGATCTCTATAGTACCTACACTTCTTATGGAAGACATCTGTTTGATTATATGGTCATTTTCATAAGTTCTACAATATAACTTATAAAAACATTTTTTTTAAGGTACTTATAAAAACAGCTTATAATATACACAAGTATTTTAAATTTATTTTATCTTTTGCTATAAAAATAGGTCATCTAAGTTTATACATGAGTCAAATTTGTTCTAGAACTGTGGAATTGATTTTGACATGTTTGGATGTTCTCCAATAGAATTGATTTAGCTTCCATAATTAATTATAACCTGAAGATATCATGCTAGCTTTATTGTCTATTTGACAGGGTTTCCAAATATAAACTTCACTGTCTTTTGCCTTTTACAATTGATTTTAGCTTTGAATTCGATGTTCAATACATGAATGCATCCAAACATAAATTATTATACTTTAGTGTTTGGAGGCACGATAAAATAGATATTGATATTGCCTATGAACTGAGCCGAACCTAAATCAATATTTTAAACTGAACTATATTTTTTCATTTGATAATATATAGACTGTCAGTTGTAACTGATCCACACAGAAGGCATAGTTAAACACAAATCAAAATAGATAAATATATCAATGATGATTAAATGTTTGGCATCACATGATTCGACAAGCTTAGCATACGTTTGGTTACACGTTTGAAACACTCAAACATACGTTTATGCCATCAAACGTGGTTCTGCTATTTTAGAAAGTTGTTTGGCATATAAAGGAGGGCTCAGGCTAGGGTGGGAGAGCATGCTAGGTCTCCCACCGTGAGCAAGTGAAAAAAATAACTATTAGCAGTTGGATATGAAAGTTCTATGATTGTTAACATACACCAACAACACGAGATATTTTTTAACTCTCACTTTGTTCTCTCTTCTCCATCTTCAACCTTCTCTATGTGTTTCTCACCCAAAAATTCAGATTGGCAGCAACATGAGTTTCAAACAAAGTTCATTTCAATCTTTTTATTAGGCACTAAAGATTGAATTCATATAATCTTTTAGGATAATTGTTTTAAAAAAATTAATGGATCTATTTAACCAATTTAAGTGTTAAAGATTCAAGTTTTAATGGTTTAAGAAAGAAAAAAAAATAAAATGTTATTTTTTGAAAACTTCGCACATCTTTCAAACGTCTCAACAACCTTCTGGGGTTTTTAGGAACCGCAAGCAAACACCATTTTTTTGCAGAAGAGGCAAGCAAATTATTGAACAAACACAAAATCCATTGTTTGGATATTATTAAA
>Ga0315914_1004426_pt1 | contig 21040 bp, 7 predicted proteins | sample MpolenodulesMG_FD_203920 | JGI IMG/M metagenome (GOLD analysis project Ga0315914, IMG submission 203920) | Medicago polymorpha root nodule microbial communities from Los Angeles, California, United States - elongated nodules | ecosystem: Host-associated > Plants > Roots > Nodule | place: USA...
AGGCAATTTTTGTCGCTACTGATGAATGTTATGGAAAGGGTGAAGGTTGTAGAAGAAAAAAGAGTGCTAAATAACATAGTGATGAAAGTGATAGAAAAAGAGACATAAAAAAACGCAAGAGTGCCCATACCATATCAATCGGGATGCTTTCGTGATAGAAATTGTCGCTGTATTTAGCATTATTGTTCTATTAATAATGACCAGTTGAGCTCCATAACTTAAGTGTGTGTACATGTAGAAACTACTATAAGATAATTAAGTTCAATTATTAAGATTATATTTTTATAGCTAGCGTATAGTATTCATTAATAAATTTTTGTTAAGATTTTTTCTAGAACTGATGCAATATCAATATTGATGCTATGAAATATTGACGACCGGAAAACATCAATACTTATAGTTTTATTGACGAAACAAACTTAACTTATTTCATCAATCAAACACGGGATAATAAAACGAGCAGTATAATCAAAATCTCGGCGATAAACATAAGAAATTGTTACTCCAATTAGAGAATGAACAATCATATTCACTTGTCTTCTAACAAACTTTACCTCAAATTATAATGAAAAGTTAAAGTATGTCTAATGTTGACTACCAATACCCTAAATTCAAACATACCGTCTTCACCAACACCAACAACATTACATGAAATCTGTGAGTTAGTAACAAAAGTCACACTTCGCATCCCTAACTTGCGAATCCTTAACTTTTAGCAAAGCCACTGCCTCCCATTCAAGAGCTGCAATGTTGGTTCCAAATTAACTCATTCATGTTTGAATAAATTCTTGCTTGAAACTAATAAACTCAACAATATAAGTGACTTTTTTGTCCAAATTTCAACGTTAAAAAGTCCACAAAATGTCCCGTGAGCATAGCTTGGTTGGTAGGACAATGCATTATTATATGCAGGGGTCGGGGTTCGAACCCCAGACACCCCACTTATTCACCTTATAAGGTGAATTCTAGCCACTAGGCTACCTGACCAAAAAATAAATAAATAAAGTCCACAAAATAAAAGCTGCATTGCTCTCGCTACATTAAAGATTGACTGGGCAGAAGATAGAAATATAAAATGGATTCCCAACTTCTCTTTAAGTTCTAAAGTATTTTATGTGGTAAGTGTATTTAAAATTTCCTATAAATATAATATTAATATTTGTTTGTTTATATGAGATGACATGAGTCTCTTCATGTATATAATAATGTTGTCTCAAAAAAGTAGAATAAAATAATATTATTTTTGTTACCTTTGCCAAAAATGAAAAATTGTTATTATTATTTATGATGGTTTCAAAAATAATATTACTTTTTGATCCCAAAATATTTTTTGTTAGTAAATTTGGTCCTTACGGTTAAAAGATGTATACGTGGCATCATACAAAGGAACTTAAAATGCAATATGATATATCTATAGGGATCAAAGACTTTAAATGCAATACTAACAATTTTTTGACAAATATTTTATCATGAGATTATGTTGATGTTGAGACCTTTGGTAGAATCCTGAAAAACGTTGTCGTGTTTATGCATCACCAAGTATCGCAGAGGCATGCTTGGGCCAAGAAACATGAGGAGTATATGAGTAGCTATGGTGACCTGAAAATTCGTTGGTCCTAGAAATCGGTGATCCTCATTTTTTTTTTGTCTAGCAACGTGTGTGGAAGCCTCAACCCTTTCTTGTTGGCTACTTGGTGTAGTTCCAACTGCATTAGTTTGTGAACACCCTTGCCGAAGGTAAATTTTCTTGAATAATTTCATTCAGAGCAACTGCTTTGCGTAGATATTGCAATCAGCTTGGTGCTTTGTTCTAACGGTGACATCTTAATTACTGATCGTGCTTGGTTATATGTTGCAACTAAGACCTGAGTCATTTCCAGTGGAGTTCTAGAAAGACCTGACAACATCTTCTTTATTGAACCACCACTGGACATGACTCAGGTCTCTTTAGAAACGCATAATAATCTATGACAAGTAATTAAGATGTCAGCTGCAACTCATAACAAAGCACCAAGTCAATTGCAATATCAATACATATCAGTTGTTCTGAATGAATTTAGAAATTCGTACATGCAAGGGATTCGCAAGAAAAAAGAATCACTAGTTTTTAGGACTGTCGAATTTTCAAGTCAACATAGCTACTCTAGTATTCCTCACAATTCTTTAGCCCAACCTTGCATCTGCCATACATACAAATCGATACAGAAAGAAAATAACTTTTTCTCGATCTCCGCTTAATTACTTTCAACAAGAGTTTCTTGAAGCTTCTTCGATTTTTCATTATCATCTTCTTCTGCTACAACGAAAAATTGATAGAATTAAAGACACGAAGAAAAAATACATTGGTATTTTTTTGGTTGAGATTTATAGAAGAGTTCAGAGTAATTAATACTCCCCTGTCCCTATATATAAACACTCTTTTATTAGAGACAAATGATGCTTATATATAGGGACGGAGGGAGTATTTGATTGAATGTATATATAATAATAATTGTCAAAAAGTGCTGAATGTAATAGTATTTTTTAGGACAAAACTTAGGTATAATTCCTTAAGTGCTTTTCGTATGGTTCTTAACTAAAAATACAACTTTTTTGGAGATAACAAACTTTGAGAGAATTATGGATTTAAGAAAATCATGGTGAATTTAGTTAAGAACCATACGAAAAGCACCTAAGAAATTGTACCTAAGTTAAAATTCCAAAACAAACACACCAAAAATACAAGAGTAAGTATTAGTTTTTGTTTAATGTGTTAGAATTTAAAAAATTGAGATTTTCTTTATTCATTACTAGCGAAAAGAGGGGCACTCATGTTGCCGTCTTCCTGCTCTTTTTATTTGCACTAACGTTTGAAGATTATGAACGGTAATTTTTTTAATGAAATTTTGATTTTGATCAAAACTAAAAATATAAATATTTGTTGCTTTTTAATTAATAACACCAACAACAATCTTTATTATAGAAAAAAGGTGTTTAAGGGTATAATTGGAATAATAAAAATTAAGTATAAATATTCTCGTCTAATTTGTTATACTTTTTAAATGATAAAGGAAAAAACATATATATATATATATATTCATATCGTGTTTGTTACATTTTTTTAATATTTAAATTTATTTTTATCTATTTGTTACACGTGTTATTTGAAATTTGAATCGAAAATTGAGAACATTTTTGAAAAGAGAAAAAGCTAGCCCAAAAGAATTTATGTATAACTAGCGAAAAGACGGACACTCACGGGCCCTCCTTTCCGTTCTTTTTATTCCGCTAACGTTTGAAAATTATGAACAATATTCTTTTTTTTAAGAATGAACAATACATTTTTTTTTTTAATAAGTTTTGATTTTGATTAAAACTAAAAATATAAATGTTTGTTGCTTTCAAGTTATAACAGACCAAATTAATTATGATTATCTATTTCAATGACACCAACAATATAACAAAAAAATATAATCTAAATTCTTTTTTTTAAAGACACTAACAAAAATCTTTATTATAGAAAAAGTTGTTAAAATGTATAATTGGGATAATGAAAAAGAAAGTATAAATATATTCATTTAGTTTGTTACGTATATATATTTATATCGTGTTTGTTACATTTGTTTTAATATTTAAATTTATTCTTATTTATTTGTTACATGTGTTATTTGTATTGAAAATTGGGGATATTTTTGGAAAGAAATATGATAGAAATTTGGCAAGTGAACCAAAACTATCGAAGTAATAAATAAATTCGTATCCACGAGGACCGTTGTTAACTTCTACTTAACAATTTCATTATCAAAAGGATGTATTAAATATATGGTTGCTTTGGGCAGTTGGATTGGTTCTTATAAAGTAAACGTAAATAAAACAATAAAAGTTGGTTTTAAGAATATTAGAGAGAAGTATGGTTAAGACCTTCGAATCCTCTGAAGCTCTCCTATGGTAATTTGCACTCCTAATTCAAGCAATGATTATCTAGTTTAACGACAGCTTAACAAAGTAATTCTACCCAATCTCTTGACTTAGAATTCTCCCCGCAAGTGACAACCCCTTAATCTCTTAAGTGAATTCGAAACTGTTGGAGGTTTTAACAGAACGTTAATCCTTATGTCTAGCCTAATAATGATCTATCTTTAGCTTGATTACTTAGGTTAAACTTATTACCTAGATCAGAGTCGAAAGCCAGGGTTAGTGGTCATTCAATCTCTAAGATCAATTTGCATATTCATAAAGCTAGGGTTAGTAGTCGATGATAAACATACAAAAATCATTAAACTTAAAGTAATATGAATTAAAACTAGACTTTCATTGATATTTAAAGGAGTTCAACAAATTAGGGTTCCCAAAAGATTACATCAGATTCATCTAAGTCTCAACCACAAAGAGATTAGTTACTCATAGCTAAAGTACAAGATAACTAACTTAAAAACAAGGATTCATACGAGTATTGAATGATTGACTATGAGTTTTGATGGTCTCCCACCAGATCTGCAAAGCCTCCGCTCCAAACTATGCTTTTTCTCTCTAAAATCGTGAACCCTTATTCCAAAAACGGACTTTTCTATATATAGGCCAGTGAAAATCGGCCTCTGAGCTATAAAAATCGGTGCCCGAATGTCTTTAAGTTGCAAAAACATGCGCTCATCACTGTGAAAATCGGCGCCCGAGTGTGAGAATTCGGGGCCCGATTTATTTTGTATAAAGAAAGGTCATCCTGTGGCCGAAATTCAGGGCCCGAATGCTTGGATTCGGGGCCCGAATTGGACTCTGCTAGAAATCCAAATTCTTCTATTTTTCTTGCTTTCCTTGCTGTTTAAGCTTGCTTGTGAACTCAAAACATCATAAAAATGACACTAAAAATAACGTAATGACTATTGACAACAAAATATCCAACCCAAAAATGTTGAAAAGGGTAGTTTTCTTTATATATAGTATAGAATAGAAGTATAGATATAGATTTGAGCTTCTCACACACCTACAACACATGATATAATTCTAACAATATAAAAACTCTTGAATACATTCTTCCACACTTGAAACATTTCGGATCTCATAATCGAACCAAGTGAGAAGGGTGGGAAAAGAAACTTTATTAAAGAATGAGTGTTACTTTTCCCACCCTGCTGCCTTCTCACGCATCCTGCAAAAATTCCAAAAATACCTCTGGTCCAAATTTTGTTTTCCGATCCAAATTGTTAGTGTTTCCGGACAAATACGATATGAAATTTTGTGTCTTTCTTTGATGTCAAAGGTCTCTGTTGACCGTCATATAACCCCCGCATAAGCTGCAATGCAATTGTAGGGGTCGTATGAACGGTCAACAATGACCATGACACCACAGACACACCTAAAAACTACCTAAAAGACTAATTTTTTTTTGAAGAAAATGTAAGAAAGGAGGTGAAGAAGAATGAAGGAAATTATTAAAGATCCAAGCCTTTTTATAGCCTTAAATCAGTCATAGGTCCTAAGTACAGTCAAATAAAACGTGTTCCACGACCTAAACCGTGCAAAAATCATTAAACACCCCACTAACCATCCCAACCTTTGGTGAAGCGTCACCGTCCAAAATGAAACTGAGGGGTTTCTGATTTTATATTCTAGAATGCATGAAGTTTGTCCGGATTATAAAATCCAAACTGCATCAGGCCCTTTATTTGGAGCGTTTTTGTGGCAAATGACTTGGAAAAAAATAGAACAAAGGTACATAACATAAATGGAAGCAACATAAGACAAATAAACAGTTAAGAAAACATAATAACAGAAATGATGAATCTTTTGGAAAGGTATTTGAAGAGGAGCTTTTGAACTCGATCCTGCCGGCTTGCCAACTGGCATGTGACGATCGGCAGGCCGACATGAACGAGTTCATAAGAACCTCTTCTTCGGAGTTAGATCTGCAACATAATGAAGAAAAGCAAGGTGTTTCAGTAGGATTTCTTTGAGTTAGATCCTGTTGCCTTGCCAAATGACTTATTCATCTGACAGACAACAAGATCTGACTCATAGAAACCTCTTGATGTTCATATCTGTAGATCAAGTTCAGAAGCTTTGTATATATCTATCTAGCTATATATTTTTGACAGCATGCTGAGGATCTTCATCACGCTGTCACATAAAGAGCAGTCTATTTTGCGGTATCATGACAAAGATCCTCAGCACAATGACAAAAAATTTCATGGTTTCTTTGGTGTGTTTGTGCGAAAACCGAAAGCACTTATTTATAGGGGTTTATGGATGTTGTGAGCCACAAAAACTGTTTTTGAAGTGTGGTCCTCACAAAAGAATCCTATGCTGAGGCAGTCTGAATTTTGTAATCCGGATTGTACTTGTACCCTAAAAAAAGTGACTTCAATTTGGACTATTTTAACGTTCAAATGAACATCCATGTAAATTACATATATATATATATATGTGTGTGTGTGTGTGTGTGTTTGTGTGTGTGTGTGAGGAGGGATCAAATTACACCACTAAAAGTTACACCAAATGTTACACCGCTCAATATCGTTTTACTCTATTAATATTTTTAAAATTTGACCGTTAGACTATAAGTTTATATCACATAGATCATCCATGTAAATTTTTATATAAATATAAAATCATTTTATATGTTTTCGGTAATCACCAAGATTAACGGTGTTCTATAAAAACACACAAACCGTTAATTTTGATGGGTCTTAATGACATATCAAATGATTTTAGATTTGTATAAAAATTTACATGGATGATCTATGTGATATAAACTTATAATCTAACAGTCAAATTTTGAAAATATTAATCGGATAAGACGATATTGAGCAGTGTAACATTTGGTGTAACTTTTAGCGGTGTAATTTGATCCCTCCTATATATATTATTCAAAACATAATGCAACGACTTAATTTAACAACATATAACTAACACATAATTAAAACAACATAAAACACACGATTAATTAAAACATAGCACATTATCATAGATCATTTAAACTAACTTCTTCCTCTGGTCCCTCTAGAAAAGCCCCGACCTCTTCGTAGTTCCTGGGCAGGATCAAACTTTTTTGAATTTGTTCAGCAGATCTAACCAACGAAGCGTCCAACTCGATCGGTCCTCTAGTACTGTGCTGAGCAAAGACAGAGAACATGGTTCTCACCTCGTCGTTTGTGAGTTTCATCTGGTTGAACCAAAGAGATCCGGCTGAGTCGGACAATGGACATCGATATTCAATTCCGACCACCCTCCTCGTGTCTCTGTGGTTGAGTTGACAGTTGATTTGATCCAGCTCATCCTTCAGTCCAGAGAGGGTGACATCGTTGCGAGTTTTAAACAGATGGGGTGGTTTTCTCCCGTTGCAGTAGACTGCCGCTAGCTTGGTGTTCGAATCAATGCCAGGGAATTCCATGATTTTTTTCCTGGTGTAGTTTACTTGTAATGAAAACAGGGACCCATGTTTATAGAGTTATTTGGGCGTTGTGGACCACTTAAATTGTCGGTGCAATGTGGATCATACAAAAGAATCCAATGCTGAAGCTTTATGGAATATACAATCTGAACCAATCCCCACCTTACAAAAAGAGCCAGGTTTCCCGTAGTTTCACCCAAGTTCGTATTTTTCCAGAATATATAAGTCGGAATCCATGTGTAGTCCGGACTGCATTAGAAGTTTTTGGCTGGTGGTCTGCATCACAAAGAAAACGTTTTTTAATTGTGTTGGATGGTGGTCAAGTTGAAAAACGTGTTTTTACACGTTTTTTGACTGAAATAATGGCTTTCCCACTTTTTTTTTTACCTTCCCTCCCTATAAATAGGTTTCATTTCCTCACAATTTCTCACACCCTCTTCTCCTCTTCCTTCTACAACGACGTGTTTCCATCGTTGGCCTCTCATAGAAAGAGGCCTCTTTGGAAATCCATCAGGGGTTATATGATCGGTCAACAGGGAAGGGGTCAGCCTGGGTGTGAGGTTGGTTTGTCTGGGTATCATATTGACCATCATGGCCTCTTGTTCCCTAGAGGCCCATGTGCCTCCGCTAACATTGTTTTCTTCTTCCCCCCCTCCTCTTTCCTCCCCCTCTTATGGAGCCACTGGTATAACTCACCCCTCCCCCTTAGAAATAGTTTAGGTTCTTATGTAATAAGCTTAAATAGCTTCAACATTATTGTAATGTATTACTAATATATCAATAAAATGAGTTATTTTTATATTTTTATTTCTTTTTTATATTTTTATTTGCAGTTATTTTACGAATTTGAAAGGTTAAAATGAAAAAATTCTGGAAAAAGATCATTCCGGATTTTAAAATTCGGAGAAAATCTGGAAAATACTAACAATACAGTTCGGAAAATAAAATCCAAACAAGGGTATTTTTGAAAAAAATAGGGTGCACAAGAATTCCATAGTGTGGAAAAAGTAATACTCATATTAGGTCTCTCGTTAAGTTTGAGTAAAAGCCCAATTAACCATTAAATATCTTGAAGATTGCTTTTTTGACATTCATTGTGTCTTAGTAACACAAGTAAATGACAAAAAACCCAACGGCAGTTAACTGCCGGCGTGTTTTTTAGTTATAAGTCAGCAATAGTTAACTACCGCCGGAGATATTTTAGCCTTTTACTTGTGTTTGTGTTTTTAGGAAGTAGTGAAAGTTTGTCAAATATCTTTGAGCCCAAAAGCCCATCAATAAACCTCTTTGAATCAGATTTACACCTTCAACAAAAACACATTCTTCTTATTTTCCTGTATCGTCTTCTTCCTCTTTCTCCATCGTTAGGGCTTTCCAAACCCTAGCCATGTCTTCTTCCAAAGATGCAGACCCAACCCTAGGGTACCTCACTCGAAAAGACACCGAAGTGAAGCTTCCACGTCCAACTAGGGTTAAGAACAAAACCCCCGCTCCAATTCAAATCACAGCGGAGCAAATCCTTCGTGAAGCTAGGGAGCGTCAAGAAGCTGAGATCCGTCCTCCAAAGCAGAAAATCACCGATTCAACCGAACTCGGCGAGTATCGTCTCCGGAAAAGAAAGGAATTCGAGGATTTAATCCGGCGAGTGAGGTGGAATGTCAGTGTTTGGATTAAGTATGCACAGTGGGAAGAATCGCAGAAAGATTTTACACGTGCACGTTCGGTTTGGGAACGAGCATTGGAAGTTGATTATAAGAATCATACTTTGTGGTTGAAGTATGCTGAAGTTGAGATGAAGAATAAGTTTATCAACCATGCTCGGAATGTTTGGGATCGCGCGGTTACTCTTTTGCCGCGGGTGGATCAGCTGTGGTATAAGTATATTCATATGGAGGAGATGCTTGGCAATGTTGCGGGGGCGAGGCAGGTTTTCGAGAGATGGATGAAATGGATGCCAGATCAGCAAGGATGGTTATCTTATATAAAATTTGAGCTGAGATATAATGAGATTGAACGAGCGAGAGGGATTTTCGAGAGATTTGTTTTGTGTCATCCTAGGGTTGGTGCTTGGATTCGTTATGCTAAGTTTGAGATGAAGAATGGCGAGGTTCCTAAGGCGAGGAATGTTTATGAGAGAGCGGTGGAGAAGCTAGCGGATGATGAGGAGGCTGAGCTGCTTTTTGTGGCATTTGCGGAGTTTGAGGAAAGGTGCAAGGAGGCAGAGCGGGCGAGGTGTATTTATAAATTTGCTCTTGATCATATTCCGAAGGGGAGGGCTGAGGATTTGTATCGGAAGTTTGTGGCATTTGAGAAACAGTATGGTGATAGGGAAGGGATTGAGGATGCTATTGTTGGGAAGAGAAGGTTTCAGTATGAAGATGAGGTTAGGAAAAATCCATTGAATTATGATTCGTGGTTTGATTATATAAGATTGGAAGAGAGTGTCGGGAATAAGGAAAGAACTAGGGAGGTTTATGAGAGAGCTATAGCTAATGTTCCTCCAGCTGAGGAGAAGCGATACTGGCAGCGCTATATTTATTTGTGGTATGTTTGATTTGAATTCTGTTTTGTTATCTGTTTGTTTATTTATTATTTATTGATTTTGCATTTTCTTGTGGTATTTATTATTTGTCTGTGTATAACTTAGGATTAATTATGCACTCTATGAAGAACTCGATGCTGGAGACATGGAGCGAACAAGAGACGTGTACAAGTAAGCAGCCTTTTGTGAACTTCCAAGCATTGTGTTTAAATCTCTGTTTTGTTGGATTTGTAGTACTTTCTGTCCATGCTTTTCCTGTATTGTTAAGCATATTTTTTACGGGGGTATCTTTCCTGGAAATCTTGCTAGTCTAATAGTATATTGTTCACTGAAAATCACTGCAAGCTTTTTATACCAATGAGGTTGTGGGTTTTGAATCATTCACGGTTCTTAGGCTGGGATACTGTTTTTAGAGCAGTGCTTTTGTTTTTGCCTCCTCTCTGTTTGATGCAAGAGCTTTATGATCTTTTCTGGGCTAAATGATTTTGCATACATTAAAATAGCCTCTTTTAGAATGGTTTAATTATGCTCACTTTTAATTTTTATTACATATTAATAATGACTATAGGTACCTGGTTGATGTTAGAGAATATGTGCTACTGTTATTTCAACTTGATTGTTAGCAATTCTTGGCTATTCGGTACAATTTTGTTTTAGTTCAGTTATACTAGTTTTAAATTAGATTTGTGAACTACAATTGATCCAAAGTTGAAGTGCTAGTGATGTACCTTAAGGTCTAGTGTTCTTACAAGCTAGATATCAAAGTTGCAACTGCTTTCTTTATTAAGTGTTTTTTTATTTGTTAAATTTCTCTCAGTTTGTGATTCAGTTGGTCACTGTGATTGCTTTCTTTGATAAGCAATGCTTTTTGAGTTTTGCTGTACTTGTGGACCTATTTTTGTTGTGCTTTTGATATTGGAGTCTTTTATTATGAGATCCCTTTAATCAATCAAATTTAGGAGTGTGTATATAGGTTTAGGAGTGTGGATACTGGAGTGTTCATGTGGAATGAAAGGTGTCAAATGGAGTAGGAGTCCGGTGTTGGTTTTTCTATAATTGCTTCTGGTTTTTGCTTGTTGAATGCCGATTGAATTAATAATTCATGCTCGGAGTTGATATGTGCTAAGATGATTTATAATCTGTGCATATTTTCTGAAGAAAAAGATGTGTAGTGGATAATTTATAGTGTAGATAAAATAGTGGTTTTTTATGTGAGGAATGAAACAGTAAACCAGTGTATATAGTGGTTTTTACTCTAATATATAACACAGTATCTGTTTTTTATTGGTCTTTGATTAACCCTCAAGTAGTAGTTAGTTAGATAAGGCTCTCAACTTAGAGTGGTGACTCCAAAATTTAAAACCTTGACTTTATGTTTGAATTATGTTTTCCTCTAGTAAAATATTAAGACGAGACCCTATTATTATTCATTCTCCGATTCCTATTTTTATTTCAACTATTAAGTAAGGATAGATGCTCAACGTGGTAAGATACATTTCTTGTGGGCTTTGGTCATAACTGTTGCGTGATCCATAAAAATAGACCCTATAATTGTTTTCCCAAAAAACATAAGTGGTGGGATTCCATAGTACATTGGTTTTCTTGAATTGATAAATTGGGCTTGGTTTGCATTGGCTGGGAGCATTGGGATTGATTTGAAACTTTATGGTTTTGATGGTACTGGTTTTGAGAATAAGAAGGAATACTGCATATGTTTGAGTATTTTCCGAGATAATGAAATGGTGAAGGTGTTAACAGAATGTCAACATGTTTATCATTCTGAGTGCTTGATATGTGGCTTAGTGCTCATCCTAGTTGCCCTCTCTGTAGAACTTCGCTCCACACATGTCAGTAATAAATTTTCTAAAGAAATCAACATATTACTCCCTCCGTTTCAAAATGAGTGTCACTTTAGCCAAAAAAATTGTTTCAAAATGAATGTCACTTTACATTTCCAATACAACTTTAATTTCTTACTTCCAACTTTACCCTCAATAAATACTCCAAACTTTTCTCTCACAATTTTCTATACAACTTTAAGTTTGTCTTTTTCTTATAAAGTAAGGGTGATTTAGTAACTTCCAACTTTACCCTCAATAAATACTCCCAACTTTTCTCTCACAATTTTCTATACAACTTTAAGTTTGTCTTTTTCTTATAAAGTATGGGTGGTTTAGTAAAAGTGTTATGTCTAATGATTATTTCATTCCATTTCTTAATATGTGTGCCAAAACCTTAAACGGCACTCATTGTGAAACGGAGTATTAATTTCTGTTGCTCCACGCATGTTAGTAATTAATTTTCTAAAGAAATGAACATATTATTAAGTTTTGTTGACCATCTATCAACAGGTTGATACCAAGTTTTCAAAATAAAAAATCTATCAATAGTTAGATAGATAGAATAGTGGATAGTGCATATTAAGATTAGGAGGAGATTGGAGAGGTTTTAGACTTGGACTTGGTTTTAGACTTGAATGTAAGATATATGTTCCTGTACAACTTCTTTGCTCTTGATTCTTCAGCCACATTTGATTCAGAGATTGACTTGCTGTTTTTTTTACCTTTTCTGGTTGAGTTCTATTGCCATCACGGGTATTCAAGATATATGTTTTTGTACTACTTTTTTACTCTAGATTCTACAATCACATTTGACTCTGATATCTCATCTTTGTCCATTGACTTTCTAGTTTAACCTTTTCTGGTCCAGCTCTATTGCCATCTTTTACTAAATTAACTCGAAAAATTATTATATTTATCATTGCAGTATTATCCTACTAAGTATCGACACTACTTTCATTTCTTTAGGGAGTGTCTCAACCAGATACCTCACCAGAAGTTCTCATTTGCAAAGATATGGCTTCTAGCAGCCCAGTTTGAAATACGTCAGCTGAATCTCACGGGTGCTCGTCAAATATTAGGGAATGCTATTGGAAAGGCTCCTAAAGATAAGGTAACATACTAATATCTATCTAGATGAAAGTATTATACTGCTTATTTTCATTGCTGCCTAGTTAACTTCACATATGCCTTTTATCTTTGTCAACAGATATTTAAGAAGTATATAGAGATAGAACTGCAGCTTGGTAATATAGATCGATGCAGAAAACTATATGAAAAGTATTTGGAGTGGTCACCTGAAAATTGCTATGCATGGAGCAAGTATGCAGAACTAGAGAGATCTTTAGCTGAGACTGAACGAGCTAGGGCAATATTTGAGCTTGCAATTGCCCAACCAGCATTGGACATGCCTGAGTTGTTGTGGAAGGTACACATAAAATTTATTTATTTATTTATTTACTGTACAAGAGCCAAATATCAGGCTATCACCAAAATAGATGTCAATATCTCAACTCTTACCTCTACTAGTTTCCTATCCTTCACCCCTCCCCACTAATGCTGCATGGCCTAACGAACTTGCCAACTCAGCACTTATTACCAATTCACTCCCACCCCCCCTGCCATAGCATTTCTATCCTATGGAAGCTTCTAATATAGTTGTGCCGTGCCTTAATGTGATTTATCTTTCTCCTCTGTTGTCATCTTCTGATGCATACCATATCTATGAACCATCTATGCATGCTGGTCATAACCTAACTGTAAAATCGTGAATATATAACAGGCATACATTGATTTTGAAACTGCCGAGTGTGAATTTGATAGAGCAAGAGCGCTTTATGAAAGGCTTCTTGATCGAACAAAGCACTTGAAGGTATGGCAGAGCTATGCAGAGTTTGAAGCAACAGCTATAGATGAGAGTTTAGAATTATCGGAACAAGAACAAAAGGAGCAGTGCCTTCAGCGTGCGAGAAGTATGTGATCACATCTTTATGCTCATGCTATAAATCATGATTGTATGTTTTGTTTGAACTGCAACGTAATAATTTTCTGATTCTCTTCATATTTTGTTTTGTGCCTGTTTAGAGGTGTTTGAGGATGCTCTAAACCACTTCAGATCATCAGCTCCAGATTTAAAAGAAGAAAGGGCAATGCTATTAGAGAAATGGCTCAACTTGGAGGCTTCATCTGGGGAGCTAGGTGATGTCAGCTTAGTCCAGTCTAAGCTGCCCAAGAAGCTCAAGAAGAGAAGACAAGTTTCTACCGAAGATGGTTCTTCTAGGTATGTAACTAACTCATTGTTTGTCTTTTGAGTGGTTTCCAAGGGTTAGTTTATATGGCCTTGTTTGCAATTTGGTCACTGCTAGTTTCTGGTATCGTTAGCATTAGGCTTGGCTTGTTGACTATGATATCCTGTGTTAAATTTGTTAATAAAACAATTTATTTTTTCTGTCTTTTTTCCTACTTCATTCTTCTCAATTTGATTTTGCAGGATCGAAGAATTTATCGACTATCTATTCCCTGAGGAAACACATACAACCAATCTCAAGATCATGGAAGCTGCTTACAAATGGAAGAAGCAAAAATTGTCTAATGCTGATGAATAAGAGTATCTTGTAGCTTGGCATGATTCCATTCTTGTATAACCCGGCAAATACTGTAGCTTAAGTTAAGCAGCTAAGTCAATTTTGGGTTATTAAAGTTTGTAACAGAGAAATGTAGTTTCTTATTCAAGAAAAAGTATGCAACAGAGAACAACATTTGAGAAAAATCTGCTTTCCTAAAACTGTGAATTGAAAGTCATGGTTGTAACTTGTGATTTTCGTCATTAAGGAAATGTGTAAGGTCGGTACCAAAAGTCAATTACTGAGTGTACATATGTTCATAACTACAACTTTACTTTGTTACATGTTTAGATTCTAAACACCTGATTTTTTTGCTGGTTGATTATGCTGAAGGTAATCGGAAGTTTGTATGCTTTCACTTCTATTCACGTGTTGTGGTATCTATTATTGCACGGCCTAAGCTCAACGCAATAACATTCAAAACTAAAGAATAAAATGTCAGGTTACTATCTCTGTTTGTGAGCTACCTATTTATAACCTCTGTAAAACACTTCCCCATTTACGTGTTGTGGTGATTGTAGGTTTGATCGAAGTGTAGGAGCCATGTCTACCAAACATTACATGTTTGGATTTCTTGCAAGAATTGAATTGAAATTATTTTGCCTCGTTATTCTTCTCGGTATAGATTTTGAATATCTAAAATTGTACAGCTGATTGGACAACTTACAAAACCTAGTGTTAGTTTGGTTAAGTGAGAGAAAAGGGAAATTATTATAAAAATCTTAGAGTTGTTTTGAGTGTGATTTTATAAGTTGTCACAAGCTGTCACATTTTAAATGTTTAAATATCAATACTCCTAATATTACAATCTTATCGGTCCAAATTTATTTGAAGAAAAAAACAAGATTTTCACCATGGCATCTTTGAGAAGGAACCAACCTTAATAATTTTTCGATGATACTAATAATATATAATTTAATTGATATGCACGCTGTAAAGTTATTTTATACATAATTTGTCGCCACGTTATTTAATGTGTTTGAAAACACATCAATTGTGGTATTCTCTATAATTGATATGAGTGTAAAATTACTTTAAACTTTTTTTTTTTGAGCAAAATTACTTTAAACTTTAAGCTTATTACTTTATTAGACAACCTTTTATTTTATTTTTTCTTTCAAAAAAAACCCTTTATTTATTTTTGTTTTATTTCAACCCCAAAATTACTGTTTTTTTATGATATATATTTATTTTTTGACAAAATATGATTTTTTTATTTGCCATCTATTTTATCCTTTTTCTTTTCAATATTTCTGAATCCAATCGGGTTGTTGGAAATCGACTTCCATTTCCCAGGTACTGTAACAATTTTCATTTTGTTTCTATATATCTGATTAAAATAGGAAATTTATTTGGATTTGTTATGTCATATGCTTCATTAATTTACATTTCGTTGAAGGAAATGTGTCCTCCAATTTGCTTGGAATAATTTTCGCATATGAAACACGGAATGAATAATGTAATATGTAACAAAAGTATGTGGTAACATTATATGTTGACCAGTGGTGGTTAATGCATAACGTTTGAGGTTATGAAAATTAACGAATTCATAAAATCTTAAATTTCTATTATGATTTTCTATCCATTTTGTCATTTTTAAAAGCTGGCCAGAAAATGGTGGGTAAAATTTTTGCAGCTAGATTCATTTGATTGTAGATTAAAAATCTATGTCACGGCCGCGGTTTCTTCACACATTGTAATTTGTTGCCATTACACGTTTTTGAGAATGCAGTGTTAATGTGTATTCTTCACCATTTGTATAGATTCTGTGCTTGTTTCGTATGGATTCAACTAGGGCATTGATAATACCAAATGCATGCATGGAATGAGAACTCGTGATATTGTCAAACAAGCTACTTTTGTAACTCCAAGTTAAAAATAGCCGTAAAATGATAAATTTTCACTAGATGTCAATGTAAAACTAATTTACACTAACGGTGCAAGTCCTCTTTCTCATTTAAAATTTGCTTTTTAATTTGTCATGTGTGTTTTCACTTCTTAATTTCAGGATTCCTATTCAATAGCAGAGAAAATGAAGAGTTCATAGCAGGACATTTACATTTGAACTTAATCTTTTGGATTGTCCCATGGTAAAAGGATGATCAAGCGCCACTTGAGGGAACTATCTAAGTCTTTTGGGAGTCAAATTTGTCCTGAAAATTCTGAAGAGCTCAGAAGAACCAAAACAGGTGCACAATATTATTTCTTGTGAAACATCATACCTGTGTGTTACACATGATTTGAAATACCACAAAATTTAATCAGTATGATTGGTTTTCCCTTTTGCAATTTTAAAATGTAAAAAGTAAATATGTTTGAACTCAAAATACATATAGACGTGTGTTTGGATGCACGTTCATTAAAATTTGCTCACATTCCAATGCTTTTTTAAGGTGGTTTTATTCCAACAACTTTTTATGTTGGTTTTAACCCTCAATTCTCATAGGAAAGAGACTTTGGTAATATGGAGTTTGTCAGAGAGTTAACTAAAACAAGACCATTGATTGTTTCAGTCAAGATTTGAATTCCGGTTGTTCCGAACGATTTGTCCTTACTCCTTATAACCGAAGTTCATTGATCATTTGAGTCGAACCACTTAATTATCCCATCAACAATTTGTAGATTCAAGTGGATGTGTAATATCCTACCTTAATCTTTTGCCTAATGTTATTTTGGAAATCTGTATACCTGCTTAAGATCGCTATCCCATTATGTTGATTAGCAAACCTGGGTCTAGAGCTAGTAGAGTCCATAATAGATGCAAGTTCGAAAATGCTTGGTTGATTGATCCAAAATTCCATAACTTTGTTTGTAACAAATGGCACTCTTCTGGTGAGAATAACATATCGGCCAAGTTGAGTATGTGTATTGCAGATATCTCAGTTTGGAATAGAAACCGTTTTCTACATCTCAAACATGAAATTGATAATCGCAGAAGGAACTTGGATTGTGTTCTAAGTCAGGTTCATGCTGGTAATATTAAACATTTCAATACTCTGAGGAAATGTATGTCTCATTTGTTGGCTAAGGAAGACACTTTATGGAGAGAGCAAGCTAAGACGCATTGGTTCTGGGAGGGTGACTTGAACAATAGATTTTTTCATGTGGCTGCAACCTCTAGACGGAAGATTAACCGTCTTACTTCCTTAGTGAACACACCTAGTACCCGATTCAAGGATAGTTTAGTCTTATGTAATGTGACTCGAGATTACTTTGCAGAGATCTTTCATAAGCAAAACAACATCTCATATCTGGTTCTAGATGCTATTAATCCCTCTATCTCAGCAGATGCTAACACCAACCTCACTACACTGTTTACCATCAATGAGTTCAGAGATGCCATGTTTTCTATGAAGCTAGATAAGTATCCAGGTCCTGACAGATTTAATCCAGACTTTTATCAGTATTTTTGGCCTTTGATCGGTCAAGAAATTTTTCAGGAGTCCTACTCTTGGTTAACAACAGGTACTTTTCTCTCCACCCTCAATCTAACCAACATTGCTCTTATTCCTAAAGAGGATGAACAAATTTCAATGAAAGATTGAAGACTTATTGTCATTGTGATTTATAAACTGGTTGCTAAAGTCTTCACAAATAGATTGAAGGGTTAAATCTCTATCGCACATACACTTCTGATTGAAGGCGTGTCCTGGTGTCCAACACCGACACTTATGATTATATTGAATTATGTCATGTTCTCAAAATTGCATCGGTGTCGACGTGTTTGTGTCAGTGTCGTGTCTGATGTCCGTGTTTGTGCTTCATACAGTTAAATAAGTTTTTGATCATTATAAACATACCGTTTTTTGTTTTTATTCCCTCTAAAAATTTCTTCAAACAATGGTCCTCCTAATATTTTCTATCACCAAATTTGGTCAAAATTGTTAAAGGCTGCACATGTGGCACTGAATAGAGAGACTAAAAACAAAAGATGATATATTTATAGGGACCAAAAATTATATATTTTCTGTTACCCCTATAAATATATCATCTTTCATTGATTATCCCTCTAAATTGTGTCACGTTTAACTTATTTTAACAGCAATAATCAAAATTGCTGATGGAAAATATTTGGAGAACCATTGTTTGAAGAATTTTTTTAGAGGAACTAAAAACAACAAATGATATATATTTAGAGACCAAAAACTTAATTTAAAAAAAAATATCTGGGGAAGGTGGAATTTTTATTAATTAAAGTGACAGTAATTGCCATTTTACAACTGTCCCTAAGGGCTTTGAACTCATTATCTCGAGGTTACAATGTTACGCTCTTACCACTGAGGTAATACTCAAGTGGACCAAAAATTTATTTAACCCTAGATTGAAAAGTGATTTGGATATAATTATATTACAGCCTAAGACTGCTACTGATACGTACAGGTGGAAAAAGTTGTTACCCTGCAGGATTAAATGCAATATTGACGTCTTTTTGTGAGAAATAAAGTTGGAATTGGTGTATATCTTAAGAGATGATTCTAGTGCATATATTCTTGAACAGAGTGGTTTTTGCCTAAGTGTGCGATTCACGTTGATGAAGCTCTTGACATTCTTTCCGTTCTCAGCTGGGCTCATAAACTTAACTTAGGACCGGTTGATTTTGAACTGGATCAGTAGTAGTGGTCGATATATTTTTATCCACTAAACCAGATGTTAGCAACTCGAGTGTCGAGTTTATTAGCAAGGTTATGGACAACCTCATTCACTGTGAATGAGGTTGTCCATAACCTTGCTAAGGCGACCACAATTTCAGCCAGCTTTTTCGGTTGATATATCACATTGTGTTGAACACAATCTGATTAATGACATGTTACAGGTCATTCTTTCATCAAAAAAAGAGAGTAGGAAAATATTTTGTAGTTAGCTTTTATTACTAGTTTGTTTTCCAGAACATTAAGATTAATAACAAACTTCGCCTAATGGATAGCCTACTCTTTTTATATTACACATTGCAAGTCAGTGACATCTTCAAACTTGTGAATATCCATATATCCATCAAGATCTAAAGTAAATATAACAAGATTTATTTCTCATTTTCATGCAGATATTGAAAACAACCTCTCAAGAGTCTTAAAGCTAATTACGAGTGAAGACCAAAGAAAAAAAGAAGACAACTTAAGGGAAAAGACAGAACTTGTGAGACTAATTGAGGACTTCTACAATCAGTACCAGTCACTGTATGCACTGTACGGTCGTCTTACCAGAGAGTATATGAAAGCACCTCCTCGTAGAGTAAAAAGGGTTTCTTCCCTCTCTTCCTCCAGTTCAGATGACACAGAATACTTTTCTTCAGATGACACAGAACTTTATCATTCAGATTTCAACAAACGAATATCACAAAGGGGACGTTATTCTTCATTTGTCAATACTCTTGAAGCTCTCAAGACTCAAAAATCGACAGAAAAAGATGAATTTGAAGCACATGAAATGAAACAGCTACGCACAAAGAATGCTGAGCTTGAAAAAGCAGTGTCAGCGTTAAATGAAAAACTCAAGAAAAATGAGGAACATGCAATGTCCAAAACTTCGGATTTGATGGCACGAATTAACAAGCTCGAACAAGAAGCTAAATCTCTTCGTAATAACAAAGGAAAAATTGAAGAAAAAATGAAACGTTCTAGAAATGAAGCATTGAATCAAAAGAAGGAATTCACTGATCAGATTAATGCCATGCAACAAAGCTTTGAGTCTGTACGCAACAACAACACAGAATTGGAAGCTCATTTAGAAAATGAGAGGGAAAAAGTTTCACAATATTTGATTCAGATAAATTTTTTGGAGGAGAATTTAGCTGAAACTGTTACAGCTAAAAAAAGTCTGCTAAAAGAGAAACAATGTTTCATTGAAAGGATAAAGGATTTGGAATCTCGATGCAGCAAAGAAAACGATTTGGAAGAACAATTTAGAAATGCAATGTGTGAGATAAACACTTTGCAGAAACAGAAAATTGAGTTAGAGTTACAAAATGACCAAAGCCATTTGGAGGAGAATTTAGCTGAAACTGTTACAGCTAAACAAAGTCTGCTAAAAGAGAAACAATGTTTCATTGAAAGGATAAAGGATTTGGAATCTCGATGCAACAAAGAAATCGATTTGGAAGAACAATTAAGAAATTCAATGTGTGAGATAAACACTTTGAAGAAACAGAAAATCGAGTTAGAGTTACAAAATGACAAAGCCATTTGGAGGAGAATATAGCTGAAACTGTTTCAACTAAACAAAGTCTGCTAAAAGAGAAACAATGTTTCATTGAAAGGATAAAGGATTTGGAATCTCGATGCAGAAAAGAAAACGATTTGGAAGATCAATTAAGAAATGCAATGTGTGAGATAAACATTTTGCAGAAACAGAAAATCGAGCTAGAGTTCCAAAATGAACAAAGCCATTTGGAGGAGAATTTAGCTGAAACTGTTGCAGCTAAACAAAGTCTGCTAAAAGAGAAACAATGTTTCATTGAAAGGATAAAGGATTTGGAATCTCGATGCAGCAAAGAAAACGTTTTGGAAGAACAATTAAGAAATGCAACGTGTGAGATAAACACTTTGAAGAAACAGAAAATCGAGCTAGAGTTCCAAAATGAACAAAGCCATTTGGAGGAGAATTTAGCTGAAACTGTTGCAGCTAAACAAAGTCTGCTAAAAGAGAAACAATGTTTCATTGAAAGGATAAAGGA